>Ga0157371_10000673_pt1 | contig 40561 bp, 35 predicted proteins | sample C45metaG_FD_113462 | JGI IMG/M metagenome (GOLD analysis project Ga0157371, IMG submission 113462) | Corn rhizosphere microbial communities from Kellogg Biological Station, Michigan, USA - C4-5 metaG | ecosystem: Host-associated > Plants > Roots > Rhizosphere > Soil | place: USA: Michigan... | reverse complement strand
TCTGTCCGCAACGCCGTGCCGCATCGTTAGCGCCCACACGCCCGCCACGTTTTAGGCGGTTTTCCAGCCGAGGTCATGATGAAACATATCGAGAGTTTTTACGCGGCGACCGCCAATGACCACGACGACTGGCCGCGGCTGGAAGAGTCGATTCAGACCGATGTCTGCATCATTGGCGGCGGCTTTACCGGCCTCTCTTCTGCGCTGTTTCTCACCGAAGCGGGTTATGACGTGGTGGTGCTGGAAGCGGCGCGCGTTGGCTATGGTGCCAGCGGCCGTAACGGCGGTCAGGTAGTTAATTCTTACAGCCGCGATATCGACGTTATTGAACAGCGCTATGGCGCAGAAAGCGCGCGCATGCTGGGCAGCATGATGTTCGAAGGCGCAGCGATCATCCGCGATCGCATCGATCGTTACGCGATCGCCTGTGATTATCGTCCCGGCGGCATTTTCGCCGCGCTGAATAACCGGCAGCTGAATCACCTGCGGGCGCAGAAAGCCCGCTGGGAACATTACGGCAATCATCAACTGGAACTGCTGGACGAAACCGGCATTCGACGCGAAGTTGCCTCAGAGCGCTACGTTGGCGGGCTGCTCGATCTGCAGGGCGGCCATCTGCATCCGTTAAACCTCGCGCTTGGCGAAGCCGAAGCGATTCGCCGTCACGGCGGCCGCATCTATGAGTTTTCCGCCGCCACGGCCATTGATTACGGCAACCCGAACCGTGTTAAAACCGCCAGCGGTGAAGTCACCGCGAAATTTGTGATTTTTGCTGGCAATGCCTACCTTTCGCCGCAGGTCGAGCCGCGTCTGAGTGGCAAAAGCATGCCCTGCGGTTCGCAGATTATCACCACCGAACCGTTGAGCCGCGATCAGGCGCTGAGCCTGCTGCCGAACAATTACTGCGTGGAAGATTGTAACTATCTGCTCGATTATTTCCGTCTTACTGCCGATAATCGCCTGCTCTACGGCGGTGGTGTGATCTACGGTGCCCGCGAGCCGCAGGATATCGACAACCTGATTTTGCCCAAGCTGCTGCGCACTTTCCCGCAGTTGCAGGGGGTGAAAATCAGCCATCGCTGGAGTGGAAACTTCCTGCTGACGCTGTCGCGCATGCCGCATTTTGGTCGGCTGGAGCACAACACCTATTTTATGCAGGGCGACAGCGGCCACGGCGTGACCTTTACTCATCTGGCAGGAAAGCTGATTGCTGAAACGCTGCGCGGCGACGCCGAACGCTTCGACGCCTTCGCTAACATCCCGCACCTGCCCTTCCCCGGCGGCCGACGCTTCAAGGTGCCGCTGACCGCCATGGGCGCGGTGTGGTACGCGCTGAGGGACAGATTGGGGGTCTGAATTCGCAGGCGCATAAAAATCAAAAATTTCTGACATGCATCAGCACGTTCATGTTTTGAGCTGCACCAGCAAAATTTAAGCATTTGTAGGTAAACGGCATTAAAGTTGGGTTCCATTTTCAGGACTTCTCTTCTTACTTAGGTGTAATCAGAGTGTTGCGAGCAAGTATCAATTTTTTTGTGAGATGTTCGCTCACTGGCCGAACGAGTGGCGAGCACACCATTTCAAAAGCCTCAACGTAATTCCTCGATACATAACACTGCTGAAAAAAGAGAATTAAAAACGATCTTCGGGATTTTGTTAAAGCGTATCTTAGCGGACAGAGATTTTTCAAAAACAGTGGCAACGTCATACTTGCCTTACGCTTTTTCTAATGCCAGGATCGCTTTCTTTTTTCAGGGTGCGATGATGGTTAAACTTTTCGCTCGATATGTTTCGGTTGGAGCGCTCAATACAGCGATTCATTGGGTTGTATTCTCAGCTTTGTATGCAAGCCATTTTTCTCAATCTATAGCGAACCTGGTTGCTTTTTGTATTGCTGTCACATTTTCTTTTTATGCCAATGCAAAGTGGACGTTTAAGGCAGAGGCGACAACCACCCGCTATCTGCTTTTTGTCTTGTTTATGGGAATGATGGCCTTAGCCGTTGGCTGGGGTGCTGACAGATTACATATCCTGCCGATTTTTACCTTAGTGTTTTTTTCCGCGATTAGTCTGATCTGTGGATTTATATATACAAAACTGGTCATATTCAGGGAGAGGAAATGAAGATATCACTTATTGTTCCTGTATTGAATGAAGAGGAGGCTGTGCCGATTTTTTATCATGCTGTGCGCAACTTTGAATCATTTGACGGAAATCAAGTTGAGATCGTTTTTATCAATGATGGAAGCACTGACAATACCGAAGATGTAATCACTGAGTTGGAAAAAAAAGACAACTTGATTCATCATATATCCTTTACACGCAACTTTGGTAAAGAGCCAGCACTGTTCGCCGGTTTAGAAGCTGCATCGGGAGAAGTTGTTATTCCCATTGATGTAGACTTGCAGGATCCCATCAATGTCATCCCTGAATTAATAAAAAAATATCTCGCAGGTGCTGATGTGGTATTAGCTAAAAGAATTGACAGAAGTTCTGATAGCCACCTCAAAAGGAAGTCTGCTGAACTTTTTTATAAATTGCATAATAAAATCAGCACACCCAAAATTGAAGAGAACGTTGGTGATTTTAGACTAATGTCTCGTGAAGTAGTTGACAACATTCGTCATTTAAAAGAACGTAATTTGTTTATGAAAGGCGTGCTTAGCTGGGTCGGCGGAAAGACGGAAGTTGTAGAGTATGTTCGCGCAGAAAGAGTCGCTGGTAGCACCAAGTTTAATGGGTGGAAATTATGGAACCTCGCCTTAGAAGGAATAACATCGTTTTCAACCTTTCCTCTTCGTATGTGGACTTATATAGGATTTATTGTTGCTGCAATTTCTTTTATTTATGGCGTATGGATGATAGTCGATAAATTGGTATGGGGGAACTCGGTCGCTGGTTATCCTTCACTGCTGGTATCAATCCTTTTTCTTGGTGGCATTCAGTTAATTGGCATAGGTGTTCTGGGTGAATATATAGGCAGGATTTATATTGAGTCAAAACAAAGGCCTCGGTATATAAAAAAAATAAAAAGGAGTAAAGAATGAACAGCACTATTTCGGAACAAAGATTAATCGATAAGAATGAGTTTGAAAGTAACTTCATTCTTTACTTTAGTGTGGCTTTACTTGCTTATTTAGTGGTATATGGCTTCGAAATCACTCATTTCTCGCTTTCCATTGATGAAGAGCCGCGCAACAATTTTGCTCAAACCCTCTCTGCTGGAAGGTGGGGGCATGCCTTATTGAGGGAATATTTACTTCCAGAACCTTATGTGCCGTTCTTTACTACTGTTTTTTCAGTAGTGACACTGTCTATATCAGGCTCTCTTAGCGCAATATTCCTCAGACTAGGACGTTCAGTTTCGGTGCCTTATCTGATTATGTTGGCAGCATTGCCACAGCTGTCTTATCAGCTGGAGTTCAGTAATCAGGCTGATACAGTTGCTATATCTATGTTTTTCTCAGTCGCATCATTATTTATGTTGCGTAATATCAGCATTTTAAAATCGATTTTTTTTGTCATTCTTACTGTATGTTCACTGTCTGTTTATCAATCCATATTCCTCTATTCAGCATCGATTGTTTGTGTCTGGATGGCTATTCGCTGTACTAAGAAAGAAATCAACTTTATTTCTTCACTTAAAATCATCATATTATTTATTTTACTTACCGCACTATCACTTATAATCAATAGCTTTCTGGCAAAAAATGTCGCTGGTTATTTTGGCGTAATGCAGTCAGATTACCTTTCCTCAATGATTGGTTGGGGCAAAAGAGGAAATGGTGAAGTCCTTAGCTCACTTTGGCGATTTATAAGAGATTACCTTACATTCAAAGCTGCTTATGGGCTAAATGCTTTTCCTTTTTGCATCATATGGCTTGTTGGTTCGATAGTGCTCGCCTTTAAAAATAAATATAATGTTGTACTGACGTTGTTTTATTGCCTGGCTGCATTGCTGTCAGCATTCCTGCTAAATATAGCTATTGGCTCGAGCATGCCCCCCAGAGCAATGACTCAAATCCCAGTGGTATTTGCAGGATTATTTGCTATTTTCTTGACTATGTTGCAAAAAAAACACATCGGCTTAATAATATCAGTGTTGTTTTTAATCAATGGTTCAGCGGCATCTAATAGCTTGTTTTATAGTGATTACATGGCGAGAGTGTCAGATAGAGCTTTTTCAGAAAGGCTTATAGCCAGAATTTATTCTGAAATACCCTCATTTAATGTAGAGGACAACCCCGTATTCTTTTACGGGAGCTATTCACCAAAAAACAACTGGAAAATCCCAACAGCTGATGTCTTTGGTTCATCTTTTTTTGAGTGGGATAGCGGTAATAATCGCCGAATGTATCAATATCTTGAAACAGCAAATATTATACAGTTTAAAATTCCCAACCCAGCACAAGTCAGCAAGGCTATAGATGATGCGAAAGATATGCCTGAATGGCCAGCAGCGAACTCAGTTCAACTTAAAGATGGTGTTGTGATAGTTAAACTCAGTAATAAATTAAGCCCGTATAATAGATGAATTAAAACGGGCTGCCTGCTAAACTTTATTATTATTACTTAGCATGCAGTCCGTTTATATCAAGCCACGCCTGACTGAAGAAAAACCCAGTTTCTTTATAAAATCGTTGAAATTTCAAGTACTTTAAAAAAACCTCAAGATCCTCTCGCAAGAAATAACGATTTTACAAAAAGAAAACAATAACAAATTTAATTAGCCTTAAGACTTTATCACTACGATTTAATAAGAGCTGATTTCACAGCTCTTTGCAAAAAAAATCAACCCAGCGGCATCACCGTTGGATCGCTGTAGCTGTACTCAAATCCCAGCTCATGACAAATTTTTCCGCCATCGATCACTTTGCCTGGTTCACCCGGATCGGCGACAAAGGTGGGCGCGGTTAACCCCAGCTGTTTTGCCACTGTTGGATAAAACTGGTTGCGCGCCGGATGCGCAGGCGCGCAGAGGTTATAAACGTGCCCGCCTTTTGGGGTTTGCAGCAGCAGGATGATGGCATTGATCACATCATCAAGGTGCACCAGATTGACCCCTTGCCCGCCATCCTGCAGATCGGTTTTGCCCGCAAGAAAGCGGCCCGGATGACGATTGGGCCCCACCAGCCCCGCCAGACGCAGAATATCCACTGAGGTATTTGGTAAACCGTGCAGCCAGTTTTCCAGCTCCACCAGCGTTTTGCCCGCTACGGTTTCCGGCACCAGCTCGCTGCTTTCTTTCATCACGCCCGCACCTTTGCCATAAACCGAGGTTGAGCTGGTGAACAGGATACGCGGCACGTTGTAAGCCAGCGCGCTATCGACGATGTTCTGCACCGCCTGCATATATTTCTCCCCGCCTTCCACCGTGCGGCTGGCGGGCAGCGTCACAATCAGCACATCCACTTTAAGCAGTGATTCGAGCTCATCGGCATCGCACACAATTTCAGGTGTCAGTTCCAACTGGCAGGCATCAATGCCACAGCGGCGCGCGGCATCCACACCGTCGGGCGTGGTTTTGGTGCCGCTGACCTGCCAGCCACGCGCGGCCAGCGCTATGGCTAACGGCATGCCCAGCCAACCCAGGCCAACAATCGCTACCTTTTTCATCCTTTATTCCTCTTTAAGACGGTTCTTGCCTTAAGCTACGTCAGCCCGCCGTGGCTGACAATGGCTGATTGTTTCCATCCGGTAACATGCTGAAAAAAAGGGTTGCCTTCGTTGGCTAATCTGGTTAGGTTAATTGGCAGACTAATGAATAGACATTCACACGGATTTATATGACCAGCGTACAGTTCACCCACCATCATCACCATCACCCTGACTAGTCTTTCAGGCGATGAGTGCTGGAAGACGTTTAGGATCTTCCAGTGGCGCGAACAACGCAAAGAGAGCCCCCGGAAGATTATCTTCCGGGGGTTTTTTTATGGGCTGACGTAAAACATCCGCCAGCCATCAACAGGATTTTATGAGGACAGGACCGATGTTAGATAACACCCGTTTACGCATAGCTATGCAGAAATCTGGCCGTTTAAGCGATGAATCACGCGAATTGCTGACGCGCTGCGGCATCAAAATCAATCTGCAGGAGCAGCGTTTGATCGCCTTCGCTGAGAACATGCCTATCGATATCCTGCGCGTGCGCGATGACGATATTCCAGGTCTGGTGATGGACGGTGTGGTTGACCTCGGCATTATTGGCGAAAACGTACTCGAAGAAGAGCTGCTGGACCGTCGTGCTCAGGGCGATGATCCGCGTTACTTTACCCTGCGCCGCCTTGATTTCGGCGGCTGCCGTCTGTCGCTGGCGATGCCGGTTGATGAAGAGTACACCGGCCCGCAGTGTCTGGAAAATGCCCGCATCGCGACCTCTTATCCCCACATCCTGAAGCAATATCTGGACAAAAAAGGCATTCCTTTTAAATCCTGCCTGCTGAACGGTTCGGTTGAGGTGGCACCGCGTGCCGGTCTGGCCGATGCCATTTGCGATCTGGTCTCTACCGGCGCCACGCTGGAAGCCAATGGCCTGCGCGAAGTCGATGTTATTTATCGTTCCAAAGCGGTGCTGATTCAGCGTGACGGCGAAATGTCCGCCGCCAAGCAGGAGCTGATCGACAAGCTGATGACGCGCATTCAGGGCGTCATCAAAGCGCGCGAATCAAAATACATCATGCTGCACGCGCCAAGCGATCGTCTGGAAGAGGTGATTGGTCTGCTGCCGGGCGCTGAACGTCCAACCGTGCTGCCGCTGGCGGGCGACAAGAGCCGCGTGGCGATGCACATGGTCAGCAGCGAAACGCTGTTCTGGGAAACCATGGAAAAACTGAAGGCGCTGGGTGCCAGCTCCATTCTGGTATTGCCAATTGAGAAGATGATGGAGTAAGACGATGAGCGCATTCAATACCCTTATTGACTGGAATCAGTGCAGTGACGAGCAACAGCAACGTCTGCTGATGCGCCCGGCGATTTCTGCGTCTGATGCCATTACGCAGACGGTGCGCGCCATCCTTGACAAGGTGAAAGCGGAAGGCGACGACGCCCTGCGTTATTACAGCGCCACCTTCGATAAAACTCAGGTCGATGCGTTGCGCGTGTCGCAGGCGGAGATCGACGCGGCGTCCGCGCGCCTTGACGACAAGGTCAAACAGGCGATGGCGATCGCCGTACGCAATATCGAGACCTTTCACGTCGCCCAGCAGCTGCCGGCTGTGGATATCGAAACGCAGCCTGGCGTGCGCTGCCAGCAGGTAACGCGCCCGGTGCGCTCGGTTGGCCTGTATATTCCTGGCGGCTCTGCGCCGCTGTTTTCTACCGTATTAATGTTGGCGACGCCTGCCCGCATCGCCGGTTGTGGTCGCGTGGTGCTCTGTTCCCCGCCGCCGGTGGCTGATGAAATTCTGTATGCGGCACAGCTGTGTGGCGTCCAGGAAGTGTTTCAGGTTGGCGGCGCGCAGGCGATTGCTGCGCTGGCACTGGGTACCGAATCGGTGCCTAAAGTGGATAAGATCTTTGGCCCGGGTAACGCCTGGGTAACCGAAGCCAAGCGCCAGGTGAGCCAGCGTCTGGATGGCGCGGCGATCGATATGCCTGCGGGTCCATCTGAAGTGCTGGTGATTGCCGATGCTGAAGCCACACCCGATTTTGTCGCCTCCGATCTGCTTTCACAGGCGGAACACGGTCCCGACTCACAGGTGATTCTGCTCACGCCATCCGCCGAGCTGGCGACGGCGGTGGCTGAAGCAGTAGAGCGCCAGCTGGCGCAACTGCCGCGTGCGGAAACCGCCCGTAAGGCGCTGGAGAGCAGTCGCCTGATTGTGGCCCGCGATCTGGCGCAGTGCGTGGAGATCTCCAACCGCTACGGCCCTGAGCACCTGATCATCCAGACGCGCCAGGCGCGTGACTGGGTGGAGCGCATCACCAGCGCTGGTTCAGTGTTTCTCGGCGACTGGTCGCCCGAATCGGCAGGCGATTACGCCTCCGGCACCAACCACGTGCTGCCAACTTATGGTTATACCGCTACCTGCTCGAGCCTTGGCCTGGCCGATTTCCAGAAGCGTATGACGGTGCAGGAGCTGACGCCGCAGGGCTTTTTGCAGCTGGCGCCGACGATTGAAACCCTGGCTGCTGCCGAGCAGCTGATTGCCCACAAAAATGCCGTTACGCTGCGCGTTGCCGCCCTTAAGGAGAAAGCATGACCGATATCACTGCGCTGGCCCGGGCCAACGTGCGCGACTTAACGCCTTACCAGTCGGCGCGCCGCCTGGGTGGTAACGGCGACGTCTGGCTGAATGCCAACGAGTTTCCACTGCCGGTGCCGTTTGAGCTGTCGCAAAATACGCTGAATCGCTATCCGGAATGTCAGCCGAAGTTGGTGATCGAGCGCTACGCCCGTTATGCCGGTTTGCAACCCGATCAGGTGCTGGTGAGCCGCGGTGCCGATGAAGGCATTGAGCTGCTGATGCGCGCCTTCTGTGAACCAGGCAAAGATGCGATTCTGTTCTGCCCGCCGACCTACGGCATGTACAGCGTCAGCGCGGAGACCATCGGGATTGAATACCGTACCGTGGCGGCCACCGATAACTGGCAGCTGAACCTGCCTGCTATCGCTGAACAACTGGATGGCGTCAAGCTGGTCTATATGTGCAGCCCGAACAATCCTACCGGCAATCTGATCAGCGCTGACGATATTCGCCAGCTGCTGGAGATGACGCGCGGCAAGGCGCTGCTGATTGCCGATGAAGCTTATATTGAGTTCTGTCCACAGGCGACGCTGGCGAGCTGGCTGGCGGAGTATCCGCACCTGGTGATTCTGCGCACGCTGTCCAAAGCCTTTGCGCTGGCCGGTCTGCGCTGCGGTTTTACCTTGGCGAATCCGCCGGTGATCGATCTGCTGATGAAGGTGATTGCACCCTATCCGCTTTCCACGCCGGTGGCAGACATTGCCGGCCAGGCATTAAGCGATGACGGCATTACGCTGATGCGCCAGCATGTCGCGCAGCTGAACGATAATCGCCAGTGGCTGCTCGATGCACTGCGTCAGTGCGCCTGCGTGGAGCAGGTTTTCGCCAGCGAAACCAACTATGTTCTGGCGCGCTTTAGCGATTCTCCCACTATCTTTAAAACCTTGTGGGATCAGGGCATTATTTTGCGCGATCAAAACAAACAGCCGGGGCTGGCGGGATGCTTACGCATTTCTATCGGTACCCGCGACGAGTGCGAACGCGTTATCGCTGCACTGCAACTTTTATCCGGCGCTTCCAGGGAGCACGCATGAGCCAGAAAACGCTTTTTATTGACCGCGACGGCACCATTATTTCTGAGCCGCCCGAAGATTTTCAGGTCGACCGTATGGACAAGCTCGCCTTTGAGCCGGATGCCATTCCAGCGCTGCTGAAGCTGCAGAAAGCGGGCTATCAGCTGGTGATGATCACCAATCAGGATGGTTTAGGTACCAGCAGCTTTCCGCAGGCGGATTTTGATGGCCCACACAACCTGATGATGCAGATCCTCACTTCGCAGGGCATCACCTTCAGCGATGTGCTGATCTGCCCGCATAAGCCGGAAGATCACTGCGACTGCCGCAAGCCTAAGGTCAAAATGGTGGAAGCCTGGCTCACTGACGGTGCGCTGGATAAGGCCAATAGCTATGTGATCGGCGACCGGGCTACTGATATCGAGCTGGCCGAAAACATGGGCATTCAGGGTCTGCGTTACGGTAACGAGAACCTCGACTGGAACACGATTGCCGCGCAGCTGACCAAACGCGATCGTCATGCGCTGGTGGAACGCAACACCAAAGAGACGCAAATCAAAGTAGAAGTCTGGCTGGATCGCGAAGGCGGTAGCCGCTTTAACACCGGCGTTGGCTTCTTTGACCATATGCTGGATCAGATCGCCACCCATGGCGGCTTTCGCATGAACATTGAGGTGAAAGGCGATCTCTATATCGACGATCACCACACCGTGGAAGATACCGGCCTTGCGCTGGGTGAAGCGCTGCTGAAAGCGCTGGGCGATAAGCGTGGCATCGGCCGCTTCGGTTTTGTATTGCCGATGGACGAATGCCTGGCGCGCTGCGCGCTGGATATCTCCGGCCGCCCGCATCTCGAATACAAGGCGGAGTTTACCTATCAGCGCGTCGGCGATCTGAGTACCGAAATGGTTGAGCACTTCTTCCGCTCGCTCTCTTACACCATGGCGAGCACGCTGCACCTGAAAACCAAGGGCAAGAACGATCATCACCGCGTGGAGAGCCTGTTTAAGGCCTTTGGCCGCACGCTGCGCCAGGCGATTCGCGTTGAAGGCAACACGCTGCCAAGCTCGAAGGGAGTGCTGTAATGGATATTGTGATTCTCGATACCGGCTGCGCCAATCTCTCTTCGGTGAAATGGGCGGTGCAGCGTCTGGGTTATGAGCCGCAGGTCAGCCGCGAGGCGGATATCGTGCTCAATGCCGATAAGCTGTTTTTGCCGGGCGTCGGCACGGCCCAGGCGGCAATGGATCAGCTGCGCGAACGTGAGCTGATCGACCTGATTAAAGCCTGTACTCAGCCGGTGCTGGGCATCTGTCTTGGCATGCAGCTGCTGGGCGCTGCCAGCGATGAGAACGGCGGCGTACCGACGCTGGGCATTATCGAACAGCCGGTGGCGCTGATGAATACCCACGATCTGCCGCTGCCACACATGGGCTGGAACCAGATTTCTTCACAGGCGGGGCATCATCTGTTTCGCGGTATCGATGAAGAAGCCTATTTTTACTTTGTGCACAGCTACGCCATGCCGGTTAACGCCAGCACCATCGCCCAGTGCCATTACGGCGAAGCCTTTACCGCCGCGGTGCAGAAAGATAATTTTTACGGCGTGCAGTTCCACCCTGAGCGCTCCGGCAAAGCGGGTGCGCAGTTGCTGAAGAACTTCCTGGAGATGTAAGGATGATTATCCCCGCTTTAGATTTAATTGAAGGCAAGGTAGTTCGGCTGCATCAGGGCGATTATGGCCAGCAACGCGATTATGGCAGCGATCCGCTGCCGCGCCTGCAGGACTATGAGCGTCAGGGTGCGCAGCTGCTGCATCTGGTTGACCTGACCGGCGCTAAAGACCCCGCCGCGCGGCAGATCGCCCTGCTGAAAACGCTGATTGCGGGCGTCAGCGTGCCGGTGCAGGTGGGTGGCGGCATTCGTAGCCGTGACGACGTGGCGGCGCTGCTGGCTGCGGGCGCAGCGCGCGTGGTGGTTGGCTCCACAGCGGTAAAAGATCCTGAAGAAGTTCAGCAGTGGTTCCGTGAGTTTGGTGCCGAGGCGATTGTGCTGGCGCTGGACGTGCGCATTGACGCCAACAACCGTAAGGAAGTGGCGATCAGCGGCTGGCAGGAAGCGGCAGGCGTAACGCTGGAGGAAGTGATTGAACAGTATCAGCCGTTTGGCCTGAAGCACGTGCTGTGCACCGATATTTCACGCGATGGTACGCTGAGCGGCTCTAACGTCGCGCTCTATCAGGACGTGGCGGCGCGCTATCCTGACGTCAGCTTTCAGTCGTCCGGCGGCATTGGTTCACTGGACGATATCGCCGCCCTGCGCGGCAGCGGTGCGCGCGGCGTGATTGTCGGCCGGGCACTTTTAGAAAACAAATTTACGGTAGCGGAGGCGATTTCATGCTGGCAAAACGGATAATTCCTTGTCTTGATGTACGTGACGGCCAGGTGGTGAAAGGCGTGCAGTTCCGCAATCATGAAATCATCGGCGACATCGTTCCACTGGCGCAGCGCTACGCGGAAGAAGGCGCAGATGAACTGGTGTTTTACGATATTACCGCCTCTTCTGATGGCCGGGTGGTCGATAAAAGCTGGGTGTCGCGCGTAGCAGAAGTCATTGATATCCCCTTCTGCGTGGCTGGCGGCATTAAAACTCCCGAAGACGCCGCACAGATTCTCTCGTTTGGCGCCGATAAGATTTCCATCAATTCACCGGCGCTGGCCGATCCGTCGCTGATTACCCGCCTTGCCGATCGTTTTGGCGTGCAGTGCATCGTGGTCGGTATCGATACCTGGTTTGATGAAGCCAACGGCATTTACCAGGTCAATCAATACACCGGCGACGAAGCGCGCACGCGCGTCACCGAATGGCAAACGCTCGACTGGGTGCAGGAAGTGCAGAAACGTGGCGCCGGTGAGATTGTGCTGAACATGATGAACCAGGACGGCGTGCGTAACGGCTACGATCTGGTGCAGCTGAAGAAAGTGCGCGAGGTGTGCAAAGTGCCACTGATTGCCTCTGGCGGTGCCGGCACCATGGAACATTTTTTTGAAGCCTTTGATGTGGCTAACGTTGATGGCGCGCTGGCGGCATCGGTGTTCCATAAGCAGATTATTAATATCGGTGAGCTGAAGCAGTTCCTGATCGCTAAAGAAGTGGAGATTCGCGCGTGTTAACAGTAGAACAACTGGCCCAACTGGATTGGGTGAAAACCGACGGCATGATGCCGGTCATTGTGCAGCACAGCGTCTCTGGCGAAGTGTTGATGCATGGCTACATGAATCAGCAGGCGTTAACGCACACGCTGAACGAAGGCAAAGTGACCTTCTGGTCACGCACCAAACAGCGACTGTGGACCAAAGGCGAAACCTCTGGCCATTTCCTCAACGTGGTAAGCATTACGCCCGATTGCGATAACGACACGCTGCTAGTGCTGGCTAATCCGCTTGGCCCAACCTGTCATAAAGGTACGTCCAGTTGCTTCGCACCGGCAGCGGCCGACTGGACTTTCCTCTATCAACTGGAAGAGCTGCTGGCATCGCGTAAAAGCGCCGATCCTGAAAGCTCTTATACCGCCAAACTCTATGCCAGCGGCACCAAGCGCATCGCGCAGAAAGTGGGTGAGGAAGGCGTCGAGACCGCACTGGCGGCCACGGTTAACGATCGCCATGAGCTGACCAATGAGGCGTCCGATCTGATCTATCATCTGCTGGTGCTGCTGCAGGACCAGGATTTAAATCTCAGCACCATTATTGAGAACCTGCGCCAGCGTCATAAATAATTACCTTTGATTGCCACCCGCGCAGGTTCTCTCCTGAGCGGGTTATTCCCCTTCCCCGCCCTATCTTTGCCGGAGCCCACAATGACGACCACCCATGAAAAACTGCTTGCCCTGCTCGACCAGCATCAGGCGCGTTACACACTAATGGAGCATGCGCCAACCGGTAAATGTGAAGAGGTCGCCGCCATTCGCGGCACCGCCATCGGCCAGGGCGCTAAAGCGCTGGTTTGCCACGTCAAAGGCAACGGTATTCGTCAGCATGTGCTGGCGGTGTTACCCGCCGACCAGCAGGCCGATTTAACACGCGTCGCTTCAGCGGCGGGTGGTACGCGCGCCTCGCTCGCCAGCCCGGCAGAAGTAGACAGGCTAACGGGTTGCGTGTTTGGTGCCATTCCGCCGTTTAGCTTTCATCCTGATTTATGCCTGCTGGTTGACCCGCTGCTGTTTGAGCGATTTGACGAGATAGCTTTTAATGCGGGTTTGTTGGAGAAATCGGTGGTGTTGAAGGTGGAAGATTATAAGAGGATTGCCGAAGGGAGAGTTGTGCCGATTGGGAAGTAAATCTTTGGAGCTTTCTTTAAAAATACAATAACAAAATTTAATATGTGTGAAATCACAATTGCATATTAAATTAAAATTAATTAATTAATTAATGTAACCTTATCAATAAAATTTTTAAAGTCATAAAGCGCAGTAAGCGCAGTAAGCGCAGTAAGCGCAATCTAAAGTGCATTTTTAATAAAAAATATGAATTATTTCTCAAAAAAATAATCACCAATAATAAATTTGATTGCCCAGAGCAGGGCAATCAATTGAAACGGGCATCATTTACCGCGGATTTTGGTCATCAAGGCTCTGAGGGGTTTAGTAATTCTCCAACTCGTAGAATTCAACAAGGCTTCATTTCTGTTTGTTAACTGCAAAATTAATTTATCTTTAGCCAATAAATCATTTTGCAATGAATTAAAGCGTTCAACATTGATCTTATCAGCACGCTGTAAAGCGTCAGATAAAGAAATATTCTCATCGCCTGCATCAGGCTGTTTTAACATCAAATCAGCCCATTCAAATTCAGGCGATTTTTTTAGCCTACTCCAAATATGTTTGTTCTGAGAAGGAACGTTAATCGTTAGTCCTGCTGTATCTTTATGATTTGAATATACGTCAAAGAGGTTACCGGCAAGGTTTCTTACCCCAAGAGCATTTTCCGCAGCGGCTTTCTTTTTAATTATACATAGGGAGTTAACAAAAGTTACAGAGTGAATTTGAGAATAATTAACGGCATCAAAGTTTTTACAATCATAAAAATCATAAAAAGGAGACAGATACTCACTTTCAGATAACGTTATACCCCAATGTTCTTTATTAGGCACGTCCGCTAACTTTTTAAGGTAAGCCATCGATGAGTAAGGATATAATAATCCTCCTTCAAATTCTCGCCAGTAACTGGCATGGAGATCTTCAATGATATAAATACCACCTTCTTCTACAAGAGGAAAATACAAAAGAAACGACTTTATAATATCAGATGACATGTGTGAGCCATCGTCTATGATCAAATCAAAACTTGAAGAGAGCGATGTTATTTCATTTTTGGTTTTCAACGTAGATGAATCGCCGATAACAACTTTAATCCCGGGATGTTGAAAGTCTAAATCCTTACATTTCGGGTTGATATCGCATCCAATCAACTTTTCCACCGAAGGAAAATATTTGCTCCAAATTTCTAACGAACCACCATTCTGTACACCGATCTCCAGGATACTGGAAACTGAAGATTTTTGTTGTTGGAGAAAATCATCATAAGTAGATAAGTAAATATCCCACTTATCAGATGATTTCCCTTCATGTTTTTGATAGTGATCTTTTAAATTATTCATATAAATCTCGGCTAGACTCTATTAGTTGTTGTTACCACATAGGAAATAGATTATGTAGAACAGAAAAAATTTTATTTAATTCAAAAGGGTTGTTGATAAAACCTCACTAAGATATTACTTTATATTGAGCAGTTTGCTATCGACATATCCTGAAAATCTCACGCACAAGTCTGTAGTAATGTAAGTTAAAATAAAGCTGATGCAAATCGCGATTATACCACAAAATACCAAGCCCGTTCTATCCATGGCATGTAATTTGACTTTAGCATTTATTACAGATAAAACTTGATGATGATATAAAAAAGCTAAAAAAGAATATTTTGATAAAAAACTAATAATGTGATTAAAGTGAATTATTTTAAAGAGGTACTCATACGTTAAAACCATTAAGACTAATACAGAACAAAAGAAAGGAATATTTCTAAACTCATTTATAACCATATCGCGATTGTCGTGTATCAAATATATACTGAACACGAAAAGAGCTATAAGAGTAATAGCTTTAATAGCTGATCTTTTATTTTCTGAAATAATTTCAAATAAATACATGCCTAAAATAAACTCAGGCAATCTGGCAAGTGGATTCCATATATCTCTTTTATTCCATAAAAATACATTTTCATAAAAAAAAGAGTTATAATTTACTGAAAGCAACGAAATAGCAATTGCAGCCAGAAAAGTTGCACATCTATTTTTGACATAAAAAATCTGATAATTGGAAATAAAAAATACATTATTATAATAAAACCCAAAAACCACTCACCTATCAAATAATAGGTTTTTACTCGACTCGATAAAAATCCGTCTAAGCCAAGTAAGGTCCATAGTAAATTTGATAAATCCTCCTGAGAAATAACGCGACCGCTGGTTACAAAAAGCAATAGTACAGTTATTTCATAAGCCACTTAATAAGTAGGGTAAATTGATAGCAATCTTTTTTTATAAAAGTTCATCAAACGAAAATCTTTTTTAATTGAATTATATACTCTTCCTCCAGATATAATTATAAAAAAAGTTACGCCAAGCGCGCCAAATAGCGGAAAAACATATCTAGAGATATTAATGTCGATTTTCTGATCAAAAAGAATTATAGCGCAATAATGAAAAATAATAATAAAAAGGACAGATATAGCACGAACAAAATCAAGAGAAGCGATTTTTTTATAATTCACAATATTTACTCATTATATTAAATATTTAAAATCAGAGGCAATATCTGGAAAATATACTCCTCAACCATGACTTAAATATAAAAATTGACGAATTATTTTTCATGTGGATATTTGTGATTGTTCGAGAAATAACGCCCATTCTCTGCTCATCGGACAAATCAGAGGCAAGAGACAGAATAAATAACATTCCTCTCAACGTGGGAGTCAATTTTTCTCCAATATCAAAGAATGACTCGGCATCAAATTTATTATAGTAACCAATCTGTTTAATGCCATCCATACTAATACCTATCGGATTTAATCTGTTAAGATCAGGATGTCGCTTAGATATAGAACGAAAACCTAAATAGTCCCACGGGAAATTAATAATTCCCATGTCATCAGTGGCCAATTCACATATATCAGTAACATTTGATTTAAGAGAGTTTAATTTAATATTAATACATTCTGCACTAGGATTATCTGAAAAGTAAATAATATCATTTAAACAAAGCTCTACAGGTAATACTTTTTTCAAAGTGGCCAAGGAGACACTGTCTCCAAATATATTTACCTTTTTAGTAATATTCATTTCTTTAAAAAAATAGCGCAGGTTTTTTTCCAATTTTTTGATACAAAAATAAACAGAAGAAACTGGATTATGTTTCTCGATACATTTTGAAAGGAACATGTAGCCAAGTGTCGAAGGATGAAGATCACTGTCAATATAAAAAGCATTAAGTAGACGATAAGGAACCGACAAGCAACGGAGGTAACTTTTATCACAATACAGGCTTATAACATCATGTTCATTATAAGATGGATGTTGATAAAATCCTTTATCATCCAAATGAATCCCGATGCTGAGGTTTTCAGCTCTGCGCATGATCAGAGTCCAAGGTATAACATTTAAATATTTAAAATGTGATTTCCAATTCTCAAGACCCCGAATAAAATAAGCATACATTTTAGTATCTTCAGCGGGGGAGATAAATTCTCTATGTACGTTAATGTAATTTTTCTCTGCTTCTGCAATATCAATCCCATCTTGCATAATGCTATTACCAAAACGAAAGTCCCCAACTATTAAACTAACATTATCTCCTAAAGAATAAGTGGATTTTACTTTATTAAAAAGAATAGGATTCCATGTTGGAGCGCCACCCAAACCTATAAACTCAAGAGAGTTAACATTGATGGCTAAGTTTCTGTTAGCTACGGCATGTTGCATTCTAACAACATGCGACGGCCCTGCGATAATATTTTTCATGAATCTTCACCACATAGTAACTTTTTTAAAGGATGAAAAATTTTAGATAGCAGGAAACTACTTAATGACTCTTATGTATCTACAAATATTATCACTACCATAAATGTAAATATTAAAATCATTCAGCGGCAGGATTTGCTCTTCTGAACAAGCTCTAATTATAAAAACTTTTTCTTCCTTTGGTTTCGAGTTGCCATTGTGAACATCATCATTTTCAATAATTTCGCCCAAGAATATATCATTATCATATTCAATAAAAACTTCCACAGGAATAACTTTAGATATTGCGATACAGCCTTTGATTGTTAATTGGTTACTATCATTAAAATCCAATATTTCACAAAAATAAAAACCCTCATTTGGTATTGCGAAATTTACAAGATTATCAAAATTAATTTCGGATGTACGGTGATGTTTTGAATTTAATTTAATTTCTCGGTCAAATCCTGCTGCCTTCTCATCGCCAATGATTTTAAATATGTCAACATTTTCATCAAACCAGTTAGCGAAACTACGATTATCTTTTTTATCAAAGTCATTAATGACCTTGGCTAAAGATGAGGAAATCACATAACTACTTCTCGGGATAAAATAATTATTTAATCCATATCCTATAACGTCTCTAATTTCATCCAGATATTTTTTATCTTTGATCAAATTACCACCATTAAGGAAATCTGAAGTAAGTTTTTGGAGTTTATCCTTGATATCATATGCAGCCTTTCCCGTGATTAAGCCGGGCACACCTACTATCCATGATTCACAGCTAACCGAGCTATTTATTGAAATGACTGCAATAGCGTTTTTAGTTAATAGTATAAAATCTCGTTGAGATGTTTCAGCATTTAGGACATAAACATTTTTAGATATTTTTATAGCAAAATCAATTGCTTCGTTTTCTTTAATTAAATTGAATATTCTTCCGCGCGCACCAGGATGGCGTTTGATTAAGACCTTATAGCCCAAGCCTATTAATTTTGGTATTATTTCACTTAAAAAATGCTTAGGGTCTGAATAATGTGAATGATTCAAAGTATTAAGATCATCGGCAAGCTGCAGACAAATTACAACATAATTGTCTACAAATTCTGCCTGCCTATTTATTTCGGCACGAATATCGTCCTCTAATTCAGTTCCTGTGAGTAATGATAAAGAGCCATGTGCGTTAACAGCTGAAATCGGTCCCGCTGGTGTTAAGAACATTTCATGCACAGAGGCATAATCATCATTAAATAAGTCGGATGCCCATAATGAGCTAGCAACACAGAATTTTTTATTTGATATATCTTCCTTGCAGAAACTTGCATTGCCATTGGTTCCTGAAGTGTCAATCAGGATTGTATCCTGAAAAGGCCTTCTCGTGGGGCCAAGTTCCATATGAATCGGTTGTATGTTAAAATTTTCACAGAAATTCCTTACGGCACCATTCTCAGACCAAAGAACAACATGTGTAAACTTATAGTCTTGGTATATTTTTTCGAGGAGTTGCTCATAATATTCAGTTATTTCTCCAATTCCTGCAACCAAGTCATTTCTTAAAATAATCTGATTTTCATTCCATTCGCTGAGGAAAGAATGAATTTTTACAGAATCTTCCTCCTCCGGATAAATTAAGTTTTCCTTAAAACCCCTAAGAACAGTATTTAGTTTAAATTCAACTTCATCCTCATCTTCCTCATCTATAACCCTTCCTTCTAAATCTTTTTCAGTAGACAACACGTCTTGAAAGCGCATTAAGTGTTTCTCAGTGATTAAGTTCAACAAAAAATCATTTGAGAACATTCGCCATTCAATACCAGAAAAATTATCATGCAACGCGGCATCGATAAAAATTTCTGCCGGTGTAATAAACTCAGTGAATAGATTTCTAATTGGATGAGGTTCAACATAAAAAAGAACTTTTTTCATTATAAAAATCTCTCTTCCCAAATTTTTGCAACTGAGATTGCGTCTACTTTCGACAGCGTTTTATCGAGCTCATATTCATATGATTCTTTCGAAATACTTTTAAGCTCAAGCAATGAATTCCAGTCCTCTGGTTTATGGCATTTATGAAGATATTTGGAATCAAATCTGTCTATATCAGGAATAGCAGTAGCAATGACTTGACAACCCAATGGCATAGCCTCAAAAAACTTCAAACCGCTTTTACATACAGCAAATTCATTATGGCTCAGAGGAGCTAAAATAGTTTCCACATTAGCCTTTACATATGGCAGGTGTGAAAAAGGGATAACGTCTTTCACATGTTCTATTCGATGGCTGTATCGGTATAATGAATCAGGTATTTTAAGAGGGCCTAGTACAAAGAGATTTCCATTCTTGTTATTTTTAAAAAAAACTTCAAGATAGGGAGCAATTCCCTCGAAATCATTATCGTGGATAGCAGTGCCGGGGAAGTAGCCTAATTTGTATTCTCTTTTACGATTAAGTGAGAAAATTCTCCTGGAAAGGCTAACATATTCTTTTGTTAATGAGTTCGATATAACATGCACTTGAGCCAAAGGAATTATACTTTTAAGTTTTTCTGCTAAAGGTACTGTTGATACCGAGAATTTCTCAAAGTACTGATTAGCTGCAGCATTTCTAGAAATGTAATCTGAAACATTTACCAGATAGGGATCGCGAGCCATAATATTAGGCAAGTTCAAAATATTTCCCACGTCGAAAATCAGGTCATCGTAATCTGCTATAAGATTTTTAACACTTCGGTATTTTTCAAAAAATTGTATAAGCCGGTCATCTGCAAGTGTAGGACGATGAAAAACAATGTGTTTAAAATTATTAGCTACTTCTATATTATCGAGGAAATAGCTTAGCGTTACTACTTCCGTAATATGCCCTAGTTCACGCAACGAATATGCGATATTGAAGCACCTGTATCTGGTCGATGGATCCATATACGGCCTTTCTTCTCTTCTTGTGTGTCCAACAAAAAGAATGCGTTCAGATATCATTCATGCTCCTGATAAAATTGTATAGATTAAACCTACATCGTTGTTAAAGTGACATAGTCAATTAAAACAAGACCAATATGAAGTATTCACACTTTCGTAATTCAATGGTTTTTAAGCAAAAAAAAGAGCCGGTGAAGGCTCTTTTCTTATAGCTCTTAGCCAAGCCATTCGGTATGGAATATGCCTTCTTTATCGATACGCTTATAAGTATGCGCACCGAAATAGTCACGCTGAGCCTGAATGAGGTTAGCTGGCAGGACTTCTGAGCGATAGCTGTCGTAGTAAGCAATGGCCGCAGAGAAGGTTGGCGTCGGGATACCGTTCTGAATCGCGTAAGAAACTACATCACGCAGCGCCTGCTGATACTGATCCGCGATATCTTTGAAGTACGGTGCCAGCAACAGGTTAGCGATGCCCGCATCTGCTTCATAAGCATCAGTAATCTTCTGCAGGAACTGGGCACGGATGATGCAGCCAGCACGGAAGATCTTCGCGATTTCACCGTAGTGCAGATCCCAGTTGTTCTCTTCTGACGCTGCACGTAGCTGTGAGAAGCCCTGAGCATAAGAGACGATTTTGCCCAGATAGAGCGCACGACGCACTTTCTCAATAAACTCAGTTTTATCACCGGTGAACGCTTTCGCCTGTGGACCGCTCAGGACTTTGGAAGCCGCAACGCGCTGGGTTTTCAGCGAGGAGAGGTAACGCGCAAACACAGACTCGGTGATCAGCGACAGAGGTTCGCCGAGATCCAGTGAGCTCTGGCTAGTCCATTTACCGGTGCCTTTGTTAGCTGCTTCATCCAGAATCACATCAACAAGGTATTTACCGTCTTCATCTTTCTTGGTGAAGATATCTTTGGTGATGTCGATCAGGTAGCTGCTCAGCTCGCCGTTATTCCACTCAGTGAAGGTCTCAGCCAGCTCTTCGTTGTTCAGGCCTAACGCGCCTTTCAGCAGAGCATAAGCTTCAGCGATAAGCTGCATGTCGCCATATTCGATGCCGTTATGCACCATTTTCACATAGTGGCCCGCGCCGTCCGCACCCATATAGGCCACGCAAGCTTCGCCATCTTCTGCACGCGCAGCAATTTTATCCAGAATCGGTGCGACCAGTTCGTAAGCTTCTTTCTGACCGCCAGGCATGATAGATGGGCCTTTCAGTGCGCCCTCTTCACCACCGGAAACGCCGGTGCCGATGAAGTTAAAGCCCTGCTCAGACAATTCTTTATTGCGGCGGATGGTATCTTTATAGAAGGTGTTGCCACCATCAATCAGGATGTCGCCTTTATCAAGGTGCGGAGTCAATGAAGCGATAGTCTTATCGGTTGCTTCCCCCGCCTGAACCATCAGCAAAATGCGGCGTGGTTTTTCCAGAGAGGCTACAAACTCTTCAACGGTATAAAAAGGTGCAAGCTGCTTGCCTTGATTCTCAGCGATGACTTCATCTGTCTTTTCGCGAGAACGGTTGAAGATAGAAACTGTATAGCCGCGGCTTTCAATGTTAAGAGCCAGATTACGGCCCATCACTGCCATACCGACAACACCGATTTGTTGCTTGGACATTATCTACTCCTGTCTGTAATTACTATCACAAATACAATTTTGTGATTGAAGTGGCAAATATCTTAACTCAACTCTCACTGACAAAGGTAGTCAATGGTGCGGTGTAAAGCACGCTAAATAGACAGCATTTACGGATTGGCTAATAAATCGCCTTTTTTGATATCTGTCTTGAAATAGAGTGGCAGCACTTCATCTGGCGTACCATCCATTTTTATAGTGCCATGTTCAAGCCAGAGTATTCTTGTACAGGTTTTCCTTAACAAATCGTTACTATGACTTGCAAGAATTAATATTTTAGTGGCATTGATAATATTTGTTAGACGCGTTTCTGCTTTTTCTTTGAAACCTTCGTCTCCTACAGATAACCATTCGTCCATAAGAAGAATCTCAGGCGTAAAAATCGTACTTACACTAAAGCCTAGACGCATTTGCATGCCCGAAGAATAGGTACGCACTGGCATATCGATGAAATCACCTAAGTCAGTGAAAGCGATAATTTCGTCAACACGCGCATCAATTTCTTTCTTTCTAAGGCCTAACAGTGCGCCACGAATATAAATATTCTCTCTGCCGGTGAACTCCTGATTAATACCGAGTGAAATCGATATTAATGACCCAATATCGCCTTCAATAGTGGCATAACCGCTAGTTGGATGATAAACCCTACTAAACATTCTCAGGAGCGTGGTTTTACCAGCACCGTTATGACCGATCAGTCCAACGCGTTCACCATCTTTAATTTCAAAATTAAGATTATTAAGCGCGGATACAACAACTTTTCCGTTGTGCTCACCAACTTTACCGCCGGTTGCAAAGTTGATGAAATTATTTTTTATCGATCTCGCCTGGGCGTTGAATATAGGAAAATCAATACCTACATTCTCAAACTTTATGATAGCCATTACATTACACCCAATATGGAACTCTGTATTTGTATTTACTTGTCATCATGATTGATAACGCCAGACCTATTACCGCCATTGCACTAGCAATAATATAACTACTCATCATTGGGATTTCACCTAATAATGGCCCCCTTACCAGATCAATAAGATGGTAAAGAGGATTGAACGTTAATAATGCCGCTGCCGCACTGTGTGAGAGCAGTTTAGGCATCCAAATTACCGGTGTTAGATAGAATATAACCTGCATTATACTTAAAACGATTTGTGTCATGTCACGGAAGCGCGCACAGATCATTGAAAGTATCATCAATACCCAAGTCAAATTCACAATTAACAAAAGAAAACCAGGTATTGCCAGAAACATTGTCCAGCTAAGGCTTTTCTGAACAGCTAACATGACTAATGGAAATATAACAATGTTGTGCAGGAAGATAATGAAATTTTTCCATACCACTCTCATGACATGCACATGTAATGGCACTGGTAACTGTTTTATAATGCCTTCAGAAGAAATTAGCGCATCACACCCTTCCGATATTGCACTTTGTATAAAACTCCAGGTAATCAAACCAAGCGTTAAATATGGCAAAAATTCTTTAACATCCGTTTTGAAAAGATTACCAAAAACCAGGCCCATTGTTGTTATCATAACTGCCATGCTGATGGTAATCCAGAAAGGTCCCATGCGAGAACGTTTGTATCGCATCCGGATATCCTGCCCCCCCATCACCTTCACCACATGAAAATTTCTCAAGGCGGAAGTAAAATCATCCCACCCTACTGACTTTTTTTCTCTAGACATTACAAAATTCCAAATTGATATGCGATACGATTGAGTCCTATAAGGAAACGATCACCACACAAGCGACCAAGCATCAGGGTCATAAATTCTTCCTGTTGGGATTCATCAAGCTGATCTCGCAGTTTAAGAATATCATTCATATTACAAACACACCTAAACATCAGATCGAGTTTAATGATAGGCAAACCGCAATGGTGTAGAGCAAGGCAATTAATATGTATTTGAGAACCAAGTGTGAATTCATCAAGATAGGTTGCAATAATTTTTTTCTTAAATTGCTCATGTAGTTGAGGATCATACACATGATAATTTTTTAAAAAATCAGTTATATTTAAATAATCGATTACTAAAGGCTTATCTGCTTGATCATTGTTTCTTGATGCTAGTGGAATACGATTGCCATTTTTTGTCAGCTTGATTACATTACTTTTTTCTTTTAAAAATTGTTTATAGTGTGAGGTGAGGATTTCGTCTTTACCAATTAGGCTTGTGATAGTTCTATTAGACCAAGCCAACTCACCCTCTCTTCTGTAAGAATAGTAATTATTATAGAAATCATCATCAGACTTTAATTTATTTTCCATGAAGGCGACGTTATACAGGGATCTAAAATCTCTCTCAGAACTCGCCAGTGACTTGAGTGTCTTGCTTAGCGCAAACTCGCCACGCTTTATGACTAATGGACGTACATTAGAGTTTTTATAGTTACTCCAGAAATTTTTGAATTTTTGGTTTTTGGCTATCTTGCCACACACTGAAACACAAAAAGATCCCAAATGATGAGCATGAGCACTATTCTCTGTCGCACCAAGGACCTCAACATCAGTGTTAAATAGATCTACAATGAAATTAGCCAAGCCTTTTTTAGAATAAAAAACACTATCATTTATTATTAAAAGCCTTTCGCAATTCTCTTGGATTTCGTTAGTATAAAAATAACTCATTCCAGCTTTATAACTACCAAAATCTCTCCCATAATTGTCCCGCTCAATATATACATCAATCAACCCCTCAGGATAGTTACCTTCGGTTAGCTTGAGTGTATTTACTGCTATTACATAAATATTGTTCTTTTTGGCTTCCTGAAGTAGTGCTATTACATCATTGCGTAAGCAAGTTTTCTCATATAAAGCAAGCAACATTACTTTCCCGCCAGAGAACTCATTGCGTAAAATAACATTACTATATTTTTTAGTTTTTAAGTCATCTCTTAATGATAATAGACCGTAATATATAAATATTATGACTTTTAAGATGAAACGCATAATTGTAAATATTATTTTTTTCATATTAATCCTGTAGATGGTTAACCTAATTTCCTAAAGAGGTTCATTATAAAAAACGCGCAGGTTTCCAGACCGTTTTGTCTGTAAAAACCCCCGTGAATAAAATGGGCAACTCGCGTTAGAAGATTGCTGTTTAAGGCGCTGAATCTTTCATAATTTCTTCTATTTTCTTCAGGCATCACCTCTTTTATGCATTCAAGTGCTACAGCATTGATTTGGCTCCATGACTTGAACTCCCCCGCAAACAGACGATTAAATCGCGTAAGTTTCGACTTAAATCCCAAATTACTGCCTACCAGGTTTTGGTCATGCTGTCGATAGAGAATTTTAGGCTCAATGTCGTAAATTACATCCCCATTCATGGCACTACATATTATGTACAGAATCCAGTCATGGGAAACAATTTGCAGATTTGATGGAAGTTGCTCAAAAAGCCTTTTTAATCCGCGACTGAATACCATGGTATTGCCACCCGCATAGCTTTGAAGCAAAGCATTATTAAAATTAAAACTTTTTCTGAAACATGGTGAACAACCAATAACGTTTTCTTCAGCGTCAATAAGTGTCGTTCGCGATCCATATAAGCAGTATGAGTCAGATGATGGATTAATCAGGGTAAGTTGTTTTATCGCATTTTCAATTTTATTATCGCACCATATATCGTCCTGATCACAGAACGCATAGTAAGATGTAATAATGTCTTTGCGATTGAGTAGACTGAAAAAATTCGATGCAAAACCTTTTCTTGGCCCCTGAAGAAGGATAATTTTTCCTTCAGCGAACTCTTTAGCAAAGCGTTCGATTATTTTACATGTGTCGTCAGTAGAACCATCATCTGAAACAACCAATGTCCAGTTAGTATAGGTTTGAGACGCTATAGATCGCAGCTGCTTTTCTAAATATTTCTCGCCATTGTAAGTACCCATCAGAATACTTACTTTTCCTTTATCACTCATCATCATCAGCTTTATAAAAAAGATGAGTCACCCCATCTTTAGTTTTTAAGAATCAGTCAAACTTCACTGCTTGAGCGAATGGCGTACCTTCTTTATCTTTTGCAGAGAGCGCTGGTGCATCATTTACATCAACTGGCCATGTAATGTTCAGATCCTGATCATTCCATAATAGAGAATGCTCACTCGTAGGATTATAATAGTCAGTACATTTATAAACAAATTCAGCGCTTTCAGAAGTCACATAAAAACCATGAGCAAAACCTTCAGGTACCCACAGCTGCCGTTTATTCTCAGCTGAAAGGTATACTCCTACCCATTGACCAAAAGTGGGTGAAGACTTTCTCATATCTACTGCGACATCATAAACCTCGCCAGACACTACCCTTACCAGTTTTCCTTGCGTATTAGTGGTTTGATAATGTAGGCCACGTAAAATACCTTTAGCCGATTTTGAATGATTATCCTGAACAAAGGAGCGTGGGCAGACTAGCTCTTCAAATTTCTTTTGTTGCCACGTTTCCATGAAAAAGCCGCGCTCATCGCCGAACACAGCAGGCTCAATAATCTTTACGTCAGCAATCTCGGTATCAATAATTTTCATTACAAACGTCCTTCATAAAGCGCCATCAAATACTTGCCGTAATCATTTTTCATGTAGGGCTTTGCCAGTTCTTTAAGCTGATTTTTATCAATAAAACCCATACGGTATGAGATCTCTTCCGGACAGGCGACTTTCAGACCCTGACGTGACTCAATAGTATGAATGAAGTTGTTCGCTTCCATCAGGCTTTGATGGGTTCCGGTATCAAGCCAGGCGTGGCCGCGGCCCATAATCGAAACAGATAACGCACCCTGTTCCATATAGATACGGTTGATATCAGTGATTTCCAGCTCACCGCGTGGCGATGGTTGCAGATTTTTAGCCATTTCAACAACGCTATTGTCATAAAAATAGAGGCCGGTGACGGCATAATTACTTTTTGGATGTTCTGGCTTTTCAACCAGTGAGATAGCACGCCCCTCACTATCAAATTCGACGACGCCATAACGCTCAGGATCGGTAACATGATAGGCAAATACGGTAGCACCCTGATCTTTTGCAGAAGCATCTTCCAGCTGTTTGTGGAGATCATGCCCATAGAATATGTTGTCGCCAAGAATCAGTGCAACCGAGTCATCGCCAATAAACTCTTCACCGATAATAAATGCCTGAGCCAGACCATCCGGGCTTGGTTGCACTTTGTATTGAATCGTGAGGCCCCATTGCGAACCGTCGCCCAGCAGGCTTTCAAAACGCGGTGTATCCTGGGGCGTGCTGATAATGAGGATGTCAGTTATGCCCGCCAGCATGAGCGTGCTAAGCGGGTAATAAATCATCGGTTTGTCATATACCGGCAGCAGCTGTTTGCTGACCGCCATCGTTACTGGATAGAGACGCGTTCCTGAGCCACCTGCGAGAATAATGCCTTTATTCTTTTTCACAATATCACCTTAGCGGAGCGGCCTCTGCCACTCCATATTATTAGAGAATCTCGGTCAGCAGACGTTCAACGCCAACCTGCCAGTCTGGCAGCCTCAGACCAAAAGTCTGTTGAAATTTTTCAGTATTAAGCCGGGAGTTTGACGGTCGCTTTGCTGGAGTTGGAAAAGCAGTGGTCGCAACAGCTTTAACTTCAGCGACCTTGAGTTCAACACCCCGCGCGCGCGCGAGTGCAATCACTTTACTGGCATACGCGTGCCAGGTGGTTTCGCCAGCGGCAATCAGATGGTAAACACCCGCAACGTTTTGTTGCGTCACGGCAGCTCTGATGGCGTGTGCCGTACAATCTGCGATTAAATCAGCACCGGTCGGTGCGCCGAACTGATCGTCAATGACCGATAAGGTATCGCGATCTTTTGCCAGCTTAAGCATCGTCCTGGCAAAGTTGTTGCCGCGTGAAGCATAAACCCAACTGGTGCGAAAAATCAGATGCCGTGAAGAGTGCTGTTGGATGCCCTGTTCGCCTTCCAGCTTGGTACGACCATAAACGCTAAGTGGTCCGGTTACATCATCCTCTCGCCATGGCGTAGTCCCTTCGCCGTTGAAGACATAATCTGTTGAGTAATGAACAAACCAGGCACCTATCTCTTCGGCAGCTTTGGCAATTTCAGTCACCGCAGCAGCATTAACAAGCTGCGCCTGTTCCGGTTCGCTTTCCGCTTTATCGACAGCGGTATATGCCGCTGCATTGACAATAACCTGCGGCTTAAGACGACGAACGGTTTCTGCCACACCCAGTGGATCAGAAAAATCTCCACAATAGTGGGTCGAACGCGAATCCAGAGCGGTTACATTACCCAGTGGCGCGAGTGCACGCTGCAGTTCCCAGCCTACCTGACCATTTTTACCGAAAAGTAAAATATCCATTAATCACGCTTCTCGTAGTTTTGTTCGATCCAGTTTTGATAAGCACCGCTTTTAACATTGCTTATCCAATCACTGTTATCCAGATACCACTGTACCGTTTTGCGTAATCCGGTTTCAAAAGTCTCTTCGGGTTGCCAGCCAAGTTCTTGCTGAATCTTACTGGAATCAATAGCGTAACGGCGATCGTGGCCTGGACGATCCGCTACATAAGTGATCTGCTGATTGTATTTTTCTGCCTTCGGCATCAGTTCATCCAGTAGCTCGCACACTTTGTTTACCACATCGAGGTTCTGTTTTTCGTTATGGCCACCGATATTATAGGTGGTGCCTGGCTGAGCTTTCGTCACCACGGTATAGAGCGCACGCGCATGATCTTCAACATACAGCCAGTCGCGGATTTGGTCGCCTTTGCCATACACAGGCAACGGCTTGCCTTCCAGCGCATTGCTGATGATGAGCGGGATCAGTTTCTCGGGGAAATGATAGGGACCGTAGTTATTGGAGCAGTTAGTGATAATTACCGGCAACTTGTAGGTTCTGCCCCAGGCACGTACCAGATGGTCGCTTGCCGCTTTAGTCGAAGAATATGGGCTGCTTGGTGCATAAGGTGTGCTTTCAGTAAATAGCGGCAACTCACCACTCATTTCGTCGGGATGGGGCAGATCGCCATACACTTCATCGGTAGAAATGTGATGAAAACGGAACGCCGCTTTACGCGTCTCGTCCAGAGCTGTCCAATACTGGCGGCTCGCTTCTAACAGGCTATAGGTTCCGACGACGTTAGTTTGGACAAACTCAGCCGGGCCGGTGATTGAACGGTCAACATGGCTTTCCGCTGCCAGATGCATGATGGCATCAGGCTGATGCTTATTGAGCAGAGCAAACATACCGCTCTGATCGCAGATATCCAGCTGTTCGAAACAGTAGCGCGCACTGTCGCTGACGCTTTTTAGTGATTCGAGGTTGCCAGCGTAAGTGAGTTTGTCCACGTTCACTACTGAATCCTGTGTATTTTCAATAATGTGACGTACAACTGCCGAACCAATGAAACCTGCACCGCCTGTGATAAGAATTTTCATAACACTTCTCTGAATACGATTGTTTAAATCAGGCAGAGTTGAGCGGTGTCGAATACGACCCCGGTCCGCTTTCCTTCTCTTGCCGCTCGACCATGCTACCGCCCCTGGATTACGGCTTCCAGAGTGCCAGAACTGTAAAAAACCTGACAAACTTATTCTGCCACTAGCAAAAACAACAAGGGCAGAAACAATAAGCTGTTGAAATTGATGGGCTTTGCTTAACCATTTTTGTAAGGATTTCAAAGCACACTATATCAAATTGTACCATTCAGCCTGGGTAAAAACGAACAAAATAGCCATAGCATGCGATTGGAAGCTTAAAATTCAGGCAGCTAAAATAGCAACATATGAGATTGGCTGATATGTTCCGGTGCAACTATAGGAAATTTCGAATTTTGCGTTTTTCACATAAACCGGCTGGCAGCGCGCGAGCGTGCACTGAGCTTGTGGCAGGCTGATGCTTTCGAAATCCACATATGGTGCAAAATTTTGCAGGCTAAGAAGCACCGTTCATCGCTTTAAGTCTTTACTATTTGCCTCCTCCAAACATAGATTTTTTTGATGAGATTGGCGGACAATAGAACGACACGCTGACCGGAGAAGATGCTACAACCGGGGAATCAAAAAGCGACAGTAATCCAAAAAGTGAGCAAAAAAAAGCCGCAATGTTTTCCATTGCGGCCTTGTTCTAATCTTGAGATGTAAGCATCAATATTGCCATTATCGGTGAGGCTTCATCATCCCGTGATTCACATCATCTAAACCCGTTCGGGTTCTTCGACTGCCAGTTCCAGGTGTCGCGCATCATCTCATCAATGCCACGCGAAACACGCCAGTTCAGCTCTTTGTCGGCCAGAGAAGCATCGGCCCAGAACGCAGGCAGATCGCCATCGCGGCGCGGTTTGATTTCGAAAGGAATTGCTTTACCTGCAGCTTTCTCAAATGCCTTGATCATCTCCAGCACCGAGTAACCTTTACCGGCACCCAGATTGTAAGCCTTGTAGCCTTCAACCTTGCTCAGATGATCCAGCGCTTTCAAATGCCCTTGCGCCAGGTCGACAACATGGATGTAGTCGCGCTGCGCGGTGCCATCTGGCGTCTCGTAGTCGCCACCAAACACGCCGAGCTTATCGAGGCGGCCGATAGCGACCTGAGCAATGTAAGGCAGCAGGTTGTTAGGAATACCGCTTGGATCTTCGCCAATCTCACCTGATTCGTGTGCGCCGACCGGGTTGAAATAGCGCAGCGCAATCGCTTTAAATTGCGGTTCAGCTTTCGCGAAGTCCTGCATCACCAGCTCAACCATCAGCTTGGAGGTGCCGTAAGGGCTGGTTGTGCCGCCAATCGGCGTCGTCTCAACGTAAGGCACCGGCGCATTAGCACCATAAACCGTGGCCGACGAACTGAAAATGAACTGATAAATGCCAGCGTTGCGCATCTCTTCCAACAGAACAACGGTACCCGCGACGTTATTTTCATAATATTCGAGCGGCATACGCGTTGATTCACCGACTGCTTTAAGCGCAGCGAAATGAATAACCGCAGAGATATCGTGAGCGGCAAACAGGTCACGCAGGCAGGCGCGATCCAACACATCGCCTTCGCAGAACACGGCTTGCTTGCCGGCCAGCTTCTCAACGCGATTGATCGACTCACGGGAAGCATTGCTTAAGTTATCCAGCACCACAACATCATCACCGCGCTGCAGCAGCGCCAGTACCGTGTGCGAGCCGATATAACCCGCTCCGCCGGTTACTAAAATAGCCATGTGAACTCCTTTTTGCCGCACATTCGCGCGGCAATGATTGGTCAGCGTTACTTAGCCAGCAGCTTCTGAATGCCTGCGCGGAATTCGCGACCCTGCGCATTGTTGCGTAAGCCGTAAGTCACAAACGCCTGCATGTAGCCCAGTTTACGGCCACAGTCATAGCTTTTACCGGTCATCAGGCACGCGTCTACTGGCTTACTTTTGCTCAGGCTGGCGATCGCATCCGTTAACTGAATACGGCCCCATACGCCCGGCTCGGTTTTTTCCAGCTCGGCCCAGATATCGGCAGACAGCACGTAACGGCCTACCGCGCCAACGTCTGAATCCAGCTCAGAGACGTTCTCTGGTTTTTCAATGTAATCAGCGATTGTACCGACATCACCATCATTCTGCAGCGGCTCAGTGGTTTTAATCACTGAATACTCATGCAGATCTTCTTTTGACATCTTGCGAGCAAGAACCTGGCTGTGGCCGGTTTCTTCAAAGCGCGCCACCATGGCAGCCAGGTTGTAACGCAGCGGATCGGTAGCGTTGTCCAACAGGATATCCGGCAGCACCACCACAAAAGGGTTATCGCCAATCATCGGACGCGCACACAGAATAGAGTGGCCCAGTCCCAGTGGCTGCGCCTGACGCACGTTCATGATGGTTACGCCCGGAGGACAGATAGACTGCACTTCGCTCAGCAGCTGACGCTTAACGCGGGATTCCAGCAGCGCTTCCAGCTCATAGGTGGTGTCGAAATGGTTTTCCACTGCATTCTTGGAAGCATGAGTGACCAGAACGATTTCCTTGATGCCTGCTGCAACACACTCGTCAATGATGTACTGAATCATTGGCTTATCAACGATTGGCAGCATCTCTTTAGGAATGGCTTTTGTAGCAGGGAGCATATGCATACCGAGACCCGCAACCGGGATAACTGCTTTAAGCTTGGTCATATTTTTTCCATATAAATGAAGTAGAAATGTTCAACGATTATGCATTAAAGAGATGATTCGCAAGTATAATCATAATCTGAAAAGTAGAGGGAGATTGTCGGAAACCGCGCCATGCTAAGCCGTTATTTCTGCGTGAAATTAACGTGTTGGCGGACACCGCAATAAGCCTGCGGTGGAAATAAGAATAGTTCGATATTGGTAAGGTGACGATCGACTGGATCAAAAGACGATGCTAATAACTGCGTCTGGCAGGCAGTAATATCCGCCCTGCCAGACTAAGGCAAATTATTGGTTATAAATTGCGCGCAGTTTTTCGCGGTAGGATGTTAAGTCATGTTCCGTTTTAATGCGTTGAATAGCCGCATTGGCTTTTTCCAGAATTTGATCCGGATTAGCGACAACGTCCATGATGATCGTTTTCAGCTGCTCAATATTACGCTGGCGCAGGCTCAGTTTTTCTTCTTCAGAGCGGATTTCATAATCACGTTCATCGTTCAGGGTATTAACGACCTGCCAGCCCACGCTATCCGGGTTGATTTCAGGCAATGCCCTGACGTTGGTGGTGATTACCGGACATCCACAGGACTGCATCTCCAGCACCGAGAAACCATAGGTTTCGGCCCAGGTTGGCAGCAGGCCAATATCAGCTTCCTGAAACAGTGCCAGCACGCTTTCGTTCGGCATAAAGCTGTGGTGAGTGAAGATGTCATGTTTAGCAATGGCGGCCAGCGTGCTTTCAGAGAAAGCTTCATCGTCCTGAAACTCGTTCAGCGCATAGTTGTAGGTTTTTTTCAGATCGCCAATCAGCGTCACTTTCACCTGATCGGAACGCAGACGGGACTCTTCAATCAACTCACAAAACGCCTGCACCACTTCCCCGCCACCCTTGCGAAAAAATTCATTGCCGATAAAGACAAAGTGTACAGGGCTTTGCGCATCACGCGGCAGGCGATGCGTGGTATGCAGCTTTTGCGGTGGGTGCATTACCACGGTTTTTTTCAGGATTGCCTGAGAGAGATCGCCATTGTCGAGCAGTAGCTTCTGCTGCATGTGCAGCGCGGCTTTTGACAACGCAATCAGCGCCAGACAGTTATCGGCGGCCAGGTAAGGAACCAATTTTTTCAGATGGTTAATATAATCAGGGCCGTATTTACGTCCCTTTTTCTCAAACAAAATACGTGGCGTATCGGTTTCAAAAGTGGCTAACCATTTTTTATCGGTGATAGCGACATCATTAAAAAGATGAAAAATGTCGACATCCTGATGCCCAGGCGAACAGAGTGGTTTAAAAACGAACACCTTCTTTTTTTTGAGAATTCTCATCGTTAAGAAGTTTATATAAGAATAAATATTTCTATATTTAAAATTTACATATTCGTTATTGGGATCCACTTTTATTGTTCTTTTTTCTGGATAATTATCGTTAGAAATACCCACTCTCATAAAACCACCTCATCAAAAAACATAAGCTCTGAATGATATATAGCTATTTATGTCACATGCCATGCTGTGTAACACAAATATACAAGAGTGCTTTTCAGGGCCATTTTATGCATGACAGGTCTTAGGTCTGTCGCAAGCGCTGGGCGTAACAGAGTGAAACGCCAAATTTTTATCGCTTACAGCATCATCGACTTCAGAATCCCGTCTGCCGTTGCCTGGCTCAAACACGTCCTGCGCCTGTATATCCGGCTTTTCATCCACTGTCCTGGATACGGTCAAAGTTGGTGACAGTGTAGATTAAATAGCATGAAACACTAACAACTCAATCATAAGAATTTTCTCAAATTCATCCCCACCTAAATAGGAGAACACTAAGTAATCAAAGCTATTTTTTGATATTTGCGTCTCACTTAAAATGAACTCTATTTTTTACTGGCCGCTTTTATTTCAACAAAAACGGCAGCCGTGTATTTTTAATCGTTGGAAATAAAAACCACACTTATCAGATGCCAGAAGATTTGATTAAAAATAGTAAGCGTTCATCGTGCCGGTAGGGATAGCAATCATAATAGCTATTACCGGCAGAAAGAATCGGAAAGCGTTGAAAGTCTCGAATGCCAATAAGATTCAGATTATTGCCACACCTGAAAGCAGCAAGCCAGCGCATCTCCGTATGCAACTGGCTTGCTAAAGCGCATTATTAGATTAAATATTTTTCAGGTTTTTAATCTGCGCAGGTGACAGGCTGTTAAGTAAAATGCGCGCTACCTTGGTTTTCTTATACATGAAGTTGAAAACCGTCAGGTTCAGTATTTCAATCAGCAGCAGACTCATTACCGCCCCTTCAATACCATAATGAATGGTCATGAACCAGGTCAAAGGCACACTCAGAATCGCCGAGGCGACCATTTTTTTCATGATGAAAGAGTAGCCTTTGGTTTTGATAAGAATGTGATAAACCGCGGAGCCGCACATTCCTAAGGTGGTTGATGCCAGGATAATTGGCACAATGCTTACTGCATCACGGTATTTCGCACCATACAAAATATCAATCAGGTAAGGCGAAATCAGCCAGATAGCGACCGAAATAGTGGTACATACCAGTAAAATCATGGTCACCAACAGAGAGATGTAATCTTCATTTTTCTTCAGATTGTTGATCTGATAGAAACGCGGAATGAAAGATGAAATCAGTGCAGTTGGCATGAATGACCAGGTACTGGCGATAATCAGGGCGCAGGCGTAGATCCCTGACCAGGCATAGCCCATCACGCTGGCAATGATCATCATGGGGATTTTATTGTAGATGTTGGCAGCCACGCTGGAGACGGCAAATGGGACAGCAGTGCCAACCAGCGCTTTAATTTTCTTCGCCCGCATGGAAGCAAAGACACTGGACATTTTGTTAATGCGGCTGAACGTCAGGTATTTTATGGTTACGGCAATCAAGGGGCTAATGATTAGCGGAATAGCAAACCAAAGCACATGCAGCTTGAGCTCAACAAACACCAGACGCAGCACCAGCGCGGTGACCAGGCCAGCAATATTACTGATGGTATTAAGCTTGGAGCGCAGCATATAGTTGTTGATAATTGCAATAAAATCAACAGACAACAGTAGCTGGGAAATCATTACCGCCAGAAAAAGGCCCATTTCCACGCGATCGTGGATTTTCCCGTCAAGCCAGCACCAAATAATGAACAGCAGGGAAAGTACCGTAAAGACCGTGGTACGGATGATGCACATTAATATAGAGCGCATTTCTCCCTGACGGGCATTGTAACTGCCCTTCTTCAGAACTAACGGATCCACGCCCATGGATGAAATGATGTAGATCATCGAAAAAGAGGTGGTTGCCAGCGAAAGCACGCCGTAGTAATAAGGCCCAATGTATTTCGCCATGGCGGCGGTAACGATAAAAACGCCCGCTATCGAGATGATTTTTTCAAGCGCCATCCAGATAGCATTGCGGTAGCGCATATCAATTTTTTTGTACATTTTTACTTCCTGGTAATCTGGTTAAATAAACCGTAGGTATGAGTAACGAGTAAAATGTACAGGAGTGATTCTTTTACAGACGTTAACGGAAAAACAGGAATGTTGAGTTTTTTATGCTCATTAACATAATACTTATAAACGTTTTTTTCTTTCAGCTTTATTCTTTTTACGGTCATCGCGTTAATATGATGTTTCTTTTCTGGCCGCGTATTTTTGACTTTATCGAGGCTGGCAATATTTTTTAAATTAGCCTTGGTCATATCGGCGATTTTGCCCGGTGATTCTACCGTGCTCAGCGTATCGGATAGATAGCGATTATGCTGATAAATAGACCAGGTGCCCATATGCACTTTTGGATCGCGGCTCAGCACATCAAGGACAAAACAGCGATCTTCTGAATGATGCATGGTTTCATCAAAGCGAAATTCGCCAATGGCACTGCGTTTGAAAAAGCGGTTCCATACGGTATTCAGACAGTTATTATTGCCAAAATAGTTAAAATCTTGCAAAAACTGTGCGCTGCTCATCTGGCCAGTCGGCGAGAATTTTTTCTCTTCGGCACGATTTTCCCAGGTAAAAAACAGTCGATAAGGAAACACTAACATTTCAGCATCCAGCGTTCCCAGCTCATTGACTGCCTTAGCAGCGTCGGGCAGGATCAAGTCATCCGGATCGCAGAACCAGACGTAATCGGACGAAGCATGCTCCAGCCCTTCATTACGAGCGGAAGAGACACCGCCATTTATCTTATTAATCAGATAAAAATTATCGACGGCCAGTTCGGTAATTTTGGTCTGAATGCTATTTGCACTGTCATCAGTGGAACCATCATTGACCAAAATGATATTCACTTTATCAGCAGGTAGCACCATTGCCGATCGTATAAAGTCTTTCACCAAATCCTGTTTGTTATAAACAGGACAAATAATATCAAGTTTCTTTTGTGGAATATTCATGCGTTTTACTCGGTTAAAATTTAAGTCAGCCGATCCCTGCTTTACACACGATCAAGATAATGCTGTGAGAGGAGGTTTTTGAGCCACAGCCCGGCAGCTTAAGGGCTACCGGGCCATAAAGCCGAGTGGTTATTTAATCGCGTAATAAGGCATCGCAACCTGCTTGCCATTAATGACAACGGAGATGTAGCCTTCGACTTTATCGGTATTAACCTGTTCAGGACGAAGGGCACGCGACTCCATCAGCACATCGCCTTGCTCATTCGCGCCAAAACCTGCTTTACCGTTGTGGACGGAAAAGCGCTGCAGGGCTTTGTGGGTACTGGCACCGGCAGGCTGACTGACAAACTTCATCGTGCTGTCAAAACGGGCACAGCGGCCAACCATAAAGCGATCTTTCGCCGTGGTTTTCATTAGCACACCGGCGGAAGCGAGCCAGCCGGCGAGTTTAATGAAGACACGCGCATCGGTGTCATAAGGTGCATCGACCATCACATCGACAATCGGGCTGACGCCTTCAGCATGCCAACTCGCTTCTGCCTTCTGCGTTTTGCGCTGCAGGCTGATGATCGCTTTGCCACCGGTGGATTTACCGCCGGTAACATCGCTCAACACCTGTTGGTCAGTGCCTTTGTTGTAAGAGGATTGACCGAAAATCTCAATCTCCCAACAGTCGCCGACATCCGGGCTATACAGATTGCCCAGCTCAAACCATTTTTCCTGATTTGAGTTGTTTTCAATGCGAAAACGCGAGGTCAGATAGTTATATTTCATGCTGCCATCAACGGCAACACCGTAGGATTCAACGCGTGTGGACCCTCGTTCCCATGCGCTCAGCCACTCTTCGCCAGTGTGTGAGTTATCAATTTTGCTGCCAACCTGCAGGTTGGTCTGGCGCGTATTCAGGCGTGAATGATGCGCCAGCAGAGGGTTTTTACAACCTTCCATACTCAGCGCATCAATGATCCACTGGCCATTAGAAATATCGCCCGGATTTTCAGTATGCTCAATCCAGCCATTATGGATAATTGACTGGGTTGCACGCGGCAGGTTTAGCACCATACCGCCGCTGCAGTTTTGGGCATTGAAGTTAGAGAGTTCAATGGCGGTACTGTGGTCCCAACTGCCCTGCTTTCTGCCAGACCAGGCAGATTTGATCACGTCGCCGGTACAGCGCGAGGCGTACCACTGGTCAATTTTGCAGTCGAGCGTATCCAGCATGCTTAGCGCGGTGCCGCCAACAAAATTGAAACGCAGGCAGGCTCCACGGAAGAACTGACCGCCGGCACAGGTATTTTCGAAAAAGCCCTGTTTGTTAGGGTTTTTGTTCACCTGACCATCAAACACCAGGCTACTCAACTCGACGCGGCGTGCGTTCACCTTAAAGATAAACGCCGATTTGCCATCCGACACAATGGTCGTTGCCGGGAAGTAACCAAAGTTGACCATGGCGCCAGACACACGGAAAAAGCCGCTCTCTTTCTCACCGAAATCACAGCCGGACACAAAGAACTTACCTGCGGGAAACTGCACGCAGATCTGCTGGTTAGCGTCCTGTGACCACTGATACATCGCCATGATGATCGGCGCCGTATCGGTTTCACCGTCAGCAATCGCACCGAAATCAAACAACGTCAGGCGGTTATAATCTTCCACCACACGACGCCAGTGGAAATCGCTGCCGCTGCTGAAGATTACGCCGCCGTTGTCTTTAGCCGCGGTAAAGCTGCCAACAAACTCGCCGCCGCCGACTTCCAGGCCTTCATGCCAGCTTTTCAGCTTGATTTTGGCGCCTTCAAACAGTGGGCGTGTTTTACGCAGCTGATCAACCGAGGGAATCTCCCCGATCAGCTGATAGCCCGTTGGCTGCGCCAGACGCTGGCTAAAGTCAGCACTGTTCGGACGAGAGACATCAGGCATAAAGAACAGCTGCTCGCCGTCGTCATCATAGACCGCCATCGAATGGGACGGGTTGGCGATCAACGCCGCGTTATCCGCAATGAACTGATCGAAATTGCCGCGATTCAGCGTAATGGGCTGCTGAATTTCAGAGACTTTGCCGTCGGCATTACGCAGGAAAACCGGAATGGTATTGCCACTTTTGGTCGGATCCACGCCCGCTTTGCCAATCCACAGTTTGCCTTGGAAGTTGTGCCAGAACTGCGGCGGCATGGTATAGACGTTTTCCGGCGTCAAAATGGGTACATCCGCTGGCGGAATATCTTTTGGATTCACGTCTTTCAGGTTTAACGTGCCGGAGCCACTCTTCGCGGCATAGCTGGAGAACGTGCTGACGGAAACGGCGGCTACAATTGATGACACCGCTGTTTGCAATACTTCTCTTCTTTTCATTCGTTCAATCCCGTGGTCAATTTTACCCATTAGCAGGCGAGAAACAGTTTCCCAGAGGGGTTTACACCAATGACAGCCAACGCTGCTTAATGGTTGCGCCGTCGAACTTCAGCGCGGTGGCCTGAGTATTGGCGCTCATGGCATAGAAGAGCGCGTCATCGTGGGCCAGTTGATTCATTTTTTCGATAAAAGTCTGCTTGTCGTTCATCGCCACCAGGAAACCATCCTGCTGGTCGTTGATGATTTCCTGCGGGCCAGTCGGACAGTCGTAGGCAACCACCGGCAGTGACCAGGATTTTGCTTCCAGCAGCACCAGCGGCAAGCCTTCGTAGCGCGAGGTCATCAGCGCCATGTCGCTGTCGCGATAGTAATCATTGATATTGGACACCTTGCCGACAAAGTTCACGCTGTTGCTGATGCCCAGCGTATTCGCCTGCTGTTCCAGCGCCTGACGCAGTTCGCCATCACCGGCAATCACCAGTTTCCATTCCGGATTGGTGCTGACAAAGCCCTGCCAGACGTCGAGCAGCAGATCGAAGCCTTTCTGGTGATCCAGTCGGCCTACCGCCAGCGCCTGCCGATGACGCTGGGTGCGCTGATAGTTTTTGTATACCACGGGATTAGGGATAGCGGTGCTGCTGATATGCCAGTTGGAGAACACCTGATGATCTTTATCGGTCAGTACGATGACTTGATCGTAGTAGCGCAACATCAGGTATTTCAGGCACTGAATCGGCTTGCTGAATGATTTGATAGCGATATGTTCGCAGGCGTAGGTTTTGGCGCGTTTTTTCTTCAGTGACAGCATGCTCCACAGCGCAAACATCACGCTAAGGCGTCCCATACTGATCAGGAAAACGGCATCAAAATCCTGCTGCTGAATACGCTGAACCGCCGCTTTGATCGGATTAGATTGTCCCTCAAAGCTCACGATCTCTTTAACCTGACTAAACGGATAAAAGGTGTTTCCGCTGCCTTCCAGAGAATAGATGGAAACCTGATGCGCTTCGCCAAGGCACTCTGACATGAAGTTACAGATATTTTCTGTGCCTGCGTAGGAATAAGCGTCTTTAATGACCAGCACGACTCTTTTCATCGTTACTCTGTCCACCTCAATTGCGTTCAAAAACAAAGAAGGCCGTTACCGGCCCACAAAAATTTACCGATGCTTCAACGTGAACAGTACGCCGTTAACCATATACCAGACGTAATAGTAATATACTTTTAACGGGTTGTTTTTATAGATAATTCTTAATAGTTCCAGATGCCATTTCGCGGCTTTATTTTTATTACGCGACAGGGAATCGCCCAGTTCGTAATAGTTCACGAGGATCTTTTCAATCACGCGTACCTGTTTGTAGCGGGTAAACAGCTCATACAAAAACAGGAAGTCTTCGTGACCTTTGCGCTGGAAGAAAATGCCCTGTGGCGGCCGGCGAAAGCAGACCGAAGAGAAACAGACGCGATACTGCTTCTTCACAAAGCTGTCCTGCTGCAGGTAAGGCTTTGACCAGGTAATATCGTGATCGGCGCTTTTGGTTTTGTAGTGATAATGCGAAATCACAAAGTCGTCACCGGCAGCGATGGCCGCCGTCTGCAGCGCCAGCTTATTTTTGTGCCACTCATCGTCGCTGTCGAGAAAGGCGATGATCTCTTCTGTCGCCGCACGCAGGCCAACGTTGCGGGTTTCTGCCGCGCCCATATTGACGTCGTTATCGAGAAGGGTGATGCGCGCGCCCTGCCAGTGTTCGCGCACGACGGCCAACGAACCATCGGTCGATTTATCATTCCCCAGATAGATGTGACAG
>Ga0157371_10000670_pt1 | contig 40597 bp, 34 predicted proteins | sample C45metaG_FD_113462 | JGI IMG/M metagenome (GOLD analysis project Ga0157371, IMG submission 113462) | Corn rhizosphere microbial communities from Kellogg Biological Station, Michigan, USA - C4-5 metaG | ecosystem: Host-associated > Plants > Roots > Rhizosphere > Soil | place: USA: Michigan... | reverse complement strand
GCGCGGGCCCGGCTTTGCTGAACAAGCGAGGTCTGCGACGGCTTCATTTCTTCAGGGTAACGGACAGGCATGACCAGCAGCGCGGAGCTCGTCGTTCTCGTCGACCACGAGGGTCACGAGATCGGAACGGCCGACAAGGCCCTCGTGCACAACACGGACACCCCCCTGCACCTGGCGTTCTCCTGCCACGTCTACAACGAGGCCGGCGAGGTGCTGGTCACCCGCCGCGCACTCGGCAAGCTCACCTGGCCAGGCGTGTGGACCAATTCCTTCTGCGGTCACCCGGCGCCCGGCGAGGCGATGGCGGATGCGGTGGCCCGCCGCGCGCAGTTCGAGCTGGGCATCGGCATCGGAGCGCTCGAGCCCATGCTGCCGGACTTCCGCTACCGGGCCGTGGACGCATCCGGAATCGTCGAGAACGAGGTGTGCCCGGTGTTCAGCGCGGTGACGACGGATGCCGTTGCCGCGAACCCGGACGAGGTGGCCGAGTGGCGCTGGGTCGCCCCCGAGTCGCTGCGCACCGCCGTCGCCGCCGCGCCGTACGCGTTCAGCCCGTGGCTGGTGCTGCAGCTGGCCTCCCTCGCTCGGTGAGCCTGCGCGGTCGCCGAGCTCGTCGAAGCGCCGCCTCGCACCAACCCCTTCGACAGGCTCAGGGAACGAAGTCAGTCGAGCTGGCTCTCGTCGCGGCTGAGCTCTGTGCGGTAGAAGTTCATGAACGAGCGTGAGGCCGTCGGTCCGCGCTGGTTCTGGTAGCGCGACTTGTACTCCGCCGATCCGTATGGCTTCTCGGCGGGGGAGGAGAGCTGGAAGAAGCACAGCTGCCCGATCTTCATGCCCGGCCACAGCTTGATCGGCAGGGTGGCGACGTTGCTGAGTTCCAGTGTGACGTGGCCGGAGAAACCCGGGTCGACGAAACCCGCAGTGGAGTGGGTGAGCAGGCCCAGGCGGCCCAGGGAACTCTTGCCCTCGAGGCGGGCGGCCACGTCATCCGGCAAGGTCACGGCCTCGTAGGTGGATCCGAGCACGAACTCGCCCGGGTGCAGGATGAACGGCTGCTCCGGCTCGACCTCGACCAGCCGGGTGAGCTCGGGCTGGTCCTCGGCCGGGTCGATGAACGGATACTTGTGGTTGTCGAAGAGGCGGAAGAAACGGTCGAGCCGCACGTCGATGCTCGACGGTTGGATCATGGCCGGCTCGTACGGGTCGAGCCCGATGCGTCCAGAGTCGAGTCCAGCCTTGATATCCCGGTCCGATAGCAGCATGACAAGAGACTATCCGAGCGGGCTTGCTAGTATGGGCGTCGGTCGTTGAGCTTGCCGAGTCGGCGACCACGCGAGCGTAGTTCAATGGCAGAACTCCAGCTTCCCAAGCTGGTAGTGCGGGTTCGATTCCCGTCGCTCGCTCTTGTGATGTCTCGGGACATTGTGAACGGTTGAACCCGCAGTTTCGGGGTTCAACCGTTTTTCCGTTTGGGCTGATAACTCTGCTTCGGGTCGATTGTGTAGTCGCCGAGGATGGTGCCGTCAAGGCTCATGATGGTCGCTTCTGCGTTGTGGATCAGGATGGTGATCTCGGTGCGGGCGTGGGCTCGGCCGATTCCGAGGTGGAGCATTCGGTTGCCGTAACGCAGGGAGACTTTCCCGCCGTGATCGACCTGGTCGTAACGGACTCGCCAAAGATTCGGGTCTTCTGGTGTGGTCGGTTCCGCCTTCGGGATCAGGGCGTAGGCGAACGCCGGCGTTGCCCGGTTGAGCGCCCGGTGGGGTCGCTGCTGGTTGTAGTAGGTGCGGAACTGGTCGAGAACGGCCTGCAACTGGTCGATCGTGTCAGTGGGGTGGGCGGTCAGATACTTCTTCAACGTTTGCCAGCATCGTTCGATCTTGCCCTGCGTGGTCGGCTTATAGGGTTTGCCATTCTTCTGGGTAATGCCTTCCAACGCCAGGAGAGTCTCGAACGCGTTCGCGGTGCCGCGCCCGCGCGCCCCGCCAGCATATTTTGTGGTGTAAGCGTTGCCGTTATCGGTCAGTGTTGAGCTGGGGAAGCCGTGCTCGCAGGCTGCGGCGGTGAACGTGTCGGTGACGGTTTTCCCGGTGACCCGTCGGTGGGCGCTCAGGTGGAGCAGGAACCGGGAGTGATCATCAAGCCACCCGATGATCTCGGTATCGGTCCCGTCGGTCAACGCCCAGTGGGTGAAGTCTGACTGCCAGGTCTGGTTCGGCCGGTCCGCAGCGAAGCGGAGGTAAGAGCTGCGGGGTCGCTTCTGTGGTTGCGGGGTAACCCTGCCGGCCCGGGTCAGGATCCGCCAAATCGTTGCCCGGGACGGACCATGACCGTCATTGCCCAGGTGGGCGAGGATCGTGTCGGCCCCCGCATCCAAACCCTGTCCGGTCAGCTCTTCCCGCAGTGTCAGAATCCGTTCAATCCCTTCTGGGGCGGTCTGTTTCGGGGATGACAACGGCCGTGAGGAGCGGGCTTGGAAGGCGAGATCCCCTTCCGCCAACCAGCGGTGATGGAGACGATGAACCAAAGACTTCGACACCCGGTAACGGGCTGCGACTTGCCCGTAGGAGAGACCCTCAACGACGACAGCTTGGATCAACACCTCGGGTTTGCTCATCCTGCGACACTGCCCGCAGACCGTTCACAATGACATGAGACATCCAGCGACCCACCAGCACATCGTTCACAATGACGTGAGACACCCGTTCACAACGTCCTGAAACCAGACACCGTCGCTCGCTCCACTGTCAGTTCTCAACCTAGTGTGAGTTCTCACGGCATGTGTCACCAGTCGCATTCCGATGTCACCCGCCAGTTGACAAACTAGTTTGAAATTCTGCTGCTGTTGGTGCAGATGACAGCCTCCGCGACGAACGTGACAGTCTCGTGGATTCTCACTCCGCTGAGGTTAGCCTGATCGCATGACTTCCTTCGCTGAACGCATGGGAAAACGCGCTGTTCGCTCGCTCACCCAGCGCGACGACCTAGACGGAGAGACCCGCACCGAGCTCTGGAACGTGTTCGTGATCCTCCGAAGTATCCTGCAAAACGTGGCTTCCGAGACGTATCGGACCGACTCCACCGAAGCTGACGTCTTGGGCGCCATGTGGGCGTGGGAGTATAAGCAACCACGCGATGAGATGAAGAGTGAGGCCCACGTATGGGCGAGGATCAAGTCTTCAATACTCGACGCTGATTGGTACGAGGTGCTCGACCTGATTGAGGCAGTTGTCAAATACCTCGACCGCTACGAGACACATTCCACCAAAGACCTTCGCTCGACGTTCGCGGACGCGTTCAACGACCGTTTTGAGCACTTTCTTGTCGGCTATCGCTTCATTGGAAACGAGATAACCCCGGCCGACTCCACGGCCGAGGCTGAGACAGTGGTGCGCGCCCAGGAGGGTACCGCCACTATTGCGGGGGCACGACATGCTCTCGACCGCGCAATCGAGCTACTCGCGGACCGACAATATCCCGACTACCCGAACTCTATTAAGGAGTCGATCTCCGCAGTCGAAGCCGTTGTCCAGAAGGTGACCGGGGAAGGCACTCTCGGAGCCGGGTTGGGCAAGCTCGAATCCGCAGGTCTGACTATCCACCCGGCACTCAAGAGTGCATGGTCGAAGATGTACGGTTGGACCTCGGACGCTGATGGCATACGCCACGCGGGAGTCGATGCAGCCGACGCTGACCAAGCGCTTGCAAAGTACGTACTCGTAGTATGTTCCGCGTTCGTGTCGTACCTCATCGAAGAGGGACGGAAGAAGGGCCTCCTCTAAGTAGCTTCCGGTCGCGAATCGGCAGAGCCAGCGAACTCGCGTCGCGGAGCGCTCTCCACCGGCGCTACGGCCGTCTGTAACCCGGATCAATGGGCGGCGTTTTATCGTGCTCGTTGGAGACGCAGTTGAGGCGATTTATCGCGTCGAGGGTGCCCGTGGCTGAACCTCGACCGCGACAGCCCCGGATCGCCATTTCGGCACTACCCAAGGTTTCAGTACACCGTCGTGTAGGCAAAACCGCAACGGAACTCCGCATGTATCCCCAAGCTGATTGGCTCACGGTGCATCAGGACAAGGCTTGGCAGGGCCGCTAATTCTGGCATTGGTCGGTAGCTAACCGAAGAGCTTGAGTGTCTCCAGCCCACGCTCACTGATGCTGACTACATACGGTCCCACTTGCGTGGATGCGCGCCGGAAGATCATCTTCTCGTGATCGAGAAAACGCTGCGCTTTCTGCAGTCCGGTGAGCTGGTTCTTGCCAAGGGCGAACAAGCGGGCTGCGGACGCAGTGACCGCTCGCGCCTCAAGCGGGCGCTTCGCGATCGCCTTGTCGCCAGTAAGCAGCACCTCGCCCTCGCCAGTCGCATCACGGATCCAGTCGATGTCAGCCAGTGCCTGCGCGGTGACGGAGCCGTATCGTTCGCGCATACTGACAACCTGCCACCCGGCGGCACGGAGTGCCTCGGGCACCTCATGATCGCCGAGACTGCGGTCCGAGAAAAACCGCAAATCCGTCATCTGCGCGCCTACGCCGCCGCGAGTGCGAGGTTCTCGACGGTCGATGTGGGTATGTCGTAGTCGTCGGCCACGTCTTGGATGGTCTCGCCGGCGGCGATACGGTTGAGTACATCATCGACTCGGACGCCGTACTCGCTCAGGGTCGGTTGACCGAAATTGATTTCCGGGTCGATCGTGTATTCCGCGCCATTTGCACGTGGGATGCGCACCTGCCCAATGAACCCATTACGGTAGTTCACTTGCTTGAGGTGCTCGCGGACAATCTCCCCGAAAGTCGCTTGCCCGTTTCGCACGACAACGAGCCGGTTGTCGTCGAACGAAGCGTCCGTGTGTCGCAAGTCCCAGAGGATTTCTGCACCGTCGGTCTTCAACCGATCACTCGCTAGCGCATGCTCGATACCGATCTGGGTGCGTAGCTGCTCAAGTGCGGGGCGGATACGCGACACCGGCACGCCCGCTTTGGTAAAGGCTCGCACGATCCATGCCTCGGCGAGGCCGATGAAGGGCACCGTATAGCCGCGGCCAGGGCGCTCGACGGTAATAAACGCCGGCTTTCTGTTCCCGGAGCTCGTCGCGTAGCCGCTCGCCCAGTGGTTGAAGGTCGACTGCGGGAGGCCGAGCATGCTGGCCGCCTCGCTCTGTGTGTACAGAGGGATCAGATTGAGTTCATCCACGGCAACCTCCTCCAGTCGATGTCAAGGCTAGCAACCGCAGTACCTCTCGGGCACGAGCCACTTGGGCTAACGTTCAGTCTAGAAGCGACTACTGACGCCATCTGGGCCAAGCGCATTCCCCACGATTGCCGGGCGCAATTTATTACACCACGAAGCTGCAATCGGGACAGCATTTCCGACCGATCGAGCGCTTTGCCGCTATTAGATTGGCAGGATGCGTGATCTCGGCTGGAGCGGATATTTCAATGCCCGTGATCTCGGTGGCCTACCGACGTCGCTGTCACCGACTGGGTCAACAATTTTCAAACGCATTGCCCGAGGTCCGCGGCGGGAATTGCTCACTGATGAGGGCTGGGACGAGGCACGTCACTGGGGCCTGTCAACAGTGGTGGATCTGCGTTGCGCATATGAGGTCGGAACGCGCGAGGGTGACCCGCAGATCGACGAGGACAGCCTTTCCGGTCTAGTGATCGTCAACGCACCGCCTGAAGATCAGGATGACCCCGAGTTTCGTGAGGTCTGCTTTCCGATCCTCGATTCGCCCGCATACTGGCGGCACAACTGGCGAATACTCCCTCATCTGGTTCGTGAGACGTTGCAAGTCATAGCGAACGCTGAGGTGGGAGTGCTCGTCCATTGCAGTGCAGGCCGCGACCGCACCGGGATGATCAGCGCTCTGCTCCTCGGCAACGCCGGCGTCTCCCCCGAGGACGTGGCAGAAGACTATGCGCAATCGGTGCGCGCGGGCGCGGGCGCGAAAACCCACGCACCAACGCAGGATCGGCAGGCATCGTGGTCCGCGGCACAGGTCGACCAGTGGATTATCGAGACGACTCCGATCGTGCGAGAGACCGCAGCCCACACGGACGTTGCGTTCGACGCTATTGGCCTCCCTCAGGAGGCAAGAAAACGCCTACGCGCGATCCTCACACAGGCATGAGCATTGTTGCCCGATCGGCGGGGATAGAATCGGCCGATGTTGCCCACCGTACGCCGGATGCTCTCGGAAGCATCGCTGGAGGTGAGGCTACTCGTCGAGGGCCAACCGCTCGACCACACGATCGAGTGGATTCACAGTTCCGACCTCTCCGATCCCACCCCCTTTCTCGGAGCGGGGCAGGTGCTGCTCACGACCGGCACCCAATTCGGCGATTACGCGGCGCAAGACGACTTCGACGCCTACGTGCATCGCCTCACCGTGCGCGGTGTCATCGCCGTCGGATTCGGAACCGAGGTGGTCCGCTCCGGCACTCCCCCGGAGCTCATCACGGCCTGCGAGACCTTCGGGCTACCACTCATCGAGGTGCCGTACCGCACGCCGTTCATCGCGCTGGTGCGATGGGCGGCCGACCTGATCGCGCGTGCGGAGCGCGAACGGGATGACTGGTCGCTCAGCGCACAGCGGGCGATCTCACTCGCCGCGGTCGGGCAGCACGGCCTCGCAGGCGTACTGGCCGTGCTTGCAACTCAACTGGGCTGCAGGGTCGCGATATTCGAACCGGATGGCGCATTCAACGCAGTCCTGTCGCCGAGCTCGTTCACCCAGTCGGAATTGAGCCGCCTGTCCTCCGAAGCGGCTCGCCTGTTTCGCACACAAAGACGGTCTGCCGACTCGACCATCCTCGACGGCCACCGCGTGACGGTACAGACCCTGGGACCTGGAGGCAGGCTGAGCGGCGTGCTGACGCTCGTCGGTGCGACCATCGATGACAGCGCGGCCAAGGCGGTACTGATCAGCGCGATCGCCCTCATCGAGATCTCGTTCGAAGAGAGCAGAATGAGGCGCGGCAGCCTGATGCCGCTGCATGGGGAGCTGTTCTCTCTGCTGGTGAACAGCCAGAGCGAGATCGTACTTCGCGTCCTCCCCACGCTGCCTCGGACCGATCTGCGCCTGGTGCTGTGCAATCGCGAACGCCAGTCGCAGCAGTTCATCGACGCCATGGAACACCGCACGCCGCCCGCAGGCACCCGCTTCTTCCTGGCGCCCTATGCGAACCAGTTCGTGGCACTCGTCGCGAGCGCGGAGTGGCAGGCGCTCAAGAAGCTTCTGGCGGAACACGATGTCACGGCCGGAGTCTCGGCGGTCGCAGACATCACGCGCCTCACCACCATGCTCGCACAGGCACGGCACGCACTCGCCCGAAGCCTCTCGGCCGGTGGTGGCGTCACCGAGTTCACGGAGATGAGCGACAGCGCGTTCCTCGAAATAGTGTCCGGCCAGCCCATGATCGACCTCGCCCGCGCACGCTTGGCTGTACTGCTCGACGATGCCCACGGCTGCGAACTGCTGGAGGACACTTTCGTCTGGCTCGCGCACCGGGGCGGCTGGGACAGTGCCGCCAAGCAGCTCGGGATACACCGCCACAGCCTCAAGCTCCGTGTCGAGACGGTCGCACAGTCGCTTTCGATGTCACTCGACAGTTTCAGCGATCGCGCACAGCTGTGGTCGATGCTGCAATCGCTCGACTTCGGCGCACGCCAACCGCAGGCACGCTCACTCTCGCAGTAGCGCATTCCCTGCGAGCCGCCAACAGGCCATATTGGCGTCCGCCCACTTCGTAGGTGCCAATTTGGCAGGATTCCGGGATGTTCACGGGACCTATTGTGATGGTCGAGCGCGGCGGGGCGGTTCCCGGCGCGACTCGACGATAAGTGCCGGCGGCAGGCGTGACTCAATGACGAGTGCCGGCGGCAGATCACATCCCCTAGGAGAATTGATGGCTGAATTACAGTCCGCTGCGAAAAGCAGGGGTCTCGAAGTGCGCTCTATCGACTACGTCCCCAAGAGCGAGAGGCATGGCAAGGTGTGGCACATCGGCCCGCTGTGGTTCATGAGCAACGCGCAGCTCGCGACTCTCGCCGTGGGAACCACGAGCTTTGCCCTGGGCGGCAACCTGATCTGGTCGCTGATCGCCATCGTCATCGGCCTGATCATCGGCACCATCTTCATGGCCGCGCATTCCTCGCAGGGACCGAAGTTGGGCCTGCCTCAGATGGTGCAGTCTCGTCCTCAGTTCGGCTATATCGGCGCACTCCTGGTATGGCTGTTCGCATTCCTCCAGTACGCCGGGTTCAACGTGTTCAATACGGCACTGGCCGGCGAGTCGATGGGCAGTGCCGTCCACACGCCCGCGAGCTTCAACGTGGTGTGGATGATCATCATCACCGTGGTCGGCGCCGTGGTCGCCCTCTTCGGCTACGACCTCATCCACCGTATGGAACGCTACCTCGTCTATCTGACGGTGGCAGTGATGGCGCTCGTGACCTTCTCGGCCCTCGTGCACCTGCCGATCCCCGCGCACGCGTTCAGCCTGGCGCACTTCTCGCCCCTGGCATTCTTCGCCCAGCTCGGCGTTGCCGCCGGCTACCAGATCTCGTGGGCCATTTACGTGTCCGACTACTCTCGCTATCTTCCGGCAGACACATCCACCAGCACGACATTCCGGTGGACCTTCTGGGGCAGCGCGGTCGGTGGAGCGTGGATCATGTTCCTCGGTGCGTACCTGGCGGCCGCGGTCAAGGGGTTCAACGCGGGGGACCCGGTCGACGGGATCCTGAAAGTCTCCAACGATCTCTTCCCCGGCTTCGGCAGCATCGCTCTCATCGTGTTCTCGCTCGGCCTGATCGCTGTCTTGGTGCTGAACATCTACGGCGGCTCACTGACGCTGATCTCCTCGATCGACAGCTTCAAGAAGGTGAGGCCGACGCTCAACATCCGCGTCGTCACCGTCGTGATCACCGCGGCGATCTCCGGCATACTCGCAACCTTCATCACCGGAAGCTTCGAGGAATTCTTCGCGGGGTTCTTGACGCTCGTGTTGTACTTCTTCATCCCGTGGACCGCGGTCAACCTCACGGACTACTTCATCGTGCGCAAGGGACACTACGCAATCGCAGAGATCTTCAAACCCCGCGGCATCTACCGCCGCTGGGGCTGGCAGGGCATTACCGCGTACGCTGTCGGATTCCTCGCGATGGTGCCGTTCTTCCACGTCGAGGGCTTCTTCGTCGGGTCAGTCGCCAGTGCCATGAAGGGCATTGACATCTCCCTGTTCATAGGACTGCCGGTCGCCGCGCTCCTCTACTGGTTCTTCACGCTCAACCTCGATGTGAAGGCCGAGTGGGCGCTGGCCGACTCGCAGGCGGTCGAACTCGAGCAGGGCGCGCAAGAGCTGGATGATCTCGCCGGTGTGCTGATCGACAGCTGAGCACGAAAACGGGTGGTGTGGTGGTGCCCGTCCCGGCGCCACCGCACCACTCTCCGCGGCGACGACAGCGCGCGCCGCGCTAGCGGCGCCAACGATAGGGAGTCGTCGTCGAGACCTTGACGAGTCCGGAACGCTCGAGGATGGGGCGCGAGTACTCGGTCGAGTCGCTGTTGATGAGAGTCTTGCCCATTCGCAGCGCGGACCGCGCACGGGCGGCGGTCAGTGCACGGTAGATGCCGCGCCCGCGCCATCGTTCACGCGTCGCGCCTCCCCAGATCCCCGCGAAGTCCGTTCCCGGAACCGGCTCCAGGCGCCCGGCACTGACGATCTCTCCCTCGGCCTCGGCGACCCACAACTCCATTCCGTCCCCCTGCGACAGCCGGTGCAGGAGCGCGTCTGCGATGTCGTCCGCATCCGAATCGCCGAAGACCTCGGCTTCCATCCGGGTCATCGCCCGGACATCCGTCTCGCCGGTGACGCGGCGCAACGTCACTTCCGACGGCAGCGGGACCTCGCGGGCCAGGTCCCGCGCAGCTCCGATCATGATCGATTCCGGCGCATCCGCAACGAATCCGCTCTCCAGCAGAGCGTCGTGCAGACCGGGCGCGTGATCGTGCCCGCGAGTCTTCCATTCGACCCGCTTGATCTCCGGATCGGCCAGGTAATGTTCGATCGCCTCCGTCACCAGGCGACGGATCGCCCCCCCATCGGCCCCGCCGAGATCACGATAGGTGACGAAACCGCGGCCGCCGCCGAACGTCACCAGCCGCAGGGGACCGTGCCGTTCGACCGAGATCGCAGACGGGGTCTCCGCGTCGGTGCGCAGTTGCTCGTCGTACAAGCCGAGGAGGTTCGCGAGATCATCCATGTCCCGGTGCCGAGCAGTCACCTCACCCGGCTGCGAGCCGTATCGGCGAGCTGGTCCGCGTCGAGGGCGAACAGGTCGCGGGAGCCGGCGGTCGCGGCGCCGAGCAGACCGGCACACGCCGGCAGGAGCTGCTCGGCGTAGAAGCGCGCCATCACCAACTGCGACTCGGCCTGCTCGGCGTCATCGATCGTCAGTCCGGCGAGCGCGGAGCGGGCCATCAGCCATCCGCCGAGGCAGAGTCCCCACATGCGCTGATACGGGACCGACCCGGCGAGCACGGCATTCGGATCTGCGCGGCCGGTGCGCAGCATCCATCCTGTCGCCTTCTCCAACGCTCCGAGCTGACGGTCGAGCTCTTCGCGGATGGAGTCGAAGTCGCCTCCGGCCACCTCGAGCTCCGGTCCGATCTCGCGCATGGTCGCCAGGAACTCCATGACGGCTGCTCCGTCGCGCACGCCGAGCTTTCGCCCGACCAGGTCGGCCGCCTGGATGCCGTTGGTGCCCTCGTAGATCGCCGTGATCCGCACGTCCCGATAATGCTGCGCGGCGCCGGTCTCCTCGACGAAGCCCATGCCGCCGTGGATCTGCAGGGCGAGCGAGGTGAGCTCGTTGCCGAGGTCCGTGCCGAACGACTTGCAGATCGGGGTGAGCAGGCCGACGATCTCGTTCGCACGCTGGCGGGACGCCGGGTCCGGGTCGTTCGTGCTGCGGTCGACGTATGCGGCGTTGAGCAGCATGAGGCGGCGTGCCGCCGTCAGATACGTCTTCTGCGTCATGAGCATCCGGCGCACATCGGGGAAGTCGATGATCGGCGAGTCTGTTTCGGCGCCGATCGCCCGACCCTGGAGCCTCTCCTGGGCGTAGTCGAGAGACTGTTGGTATGCGCGCTCGGCCACGGCGACCCCCTGCATGCCCACCGACAGCCTCGCACTGTTCATCATGACGAACATGATGCGCATGCCGAAGTTCTCATCGCCGATGAGGTACCCGGTCGCGTCGTCGTACGACAGCACGCAGGTGGGCGAACCGTGGATGCCCAACTTGTGTTCGAGGGAGAGCGTCTGCACGCCGTTGCGCTCGCCGAGGGAGCCGTCGCCGTTCACGAGGAACTTCGGCACGATGAAGCAGGAGATGCCCTTCGTGCCCGCCGGGGCTCCGGGAGTTCGGGCGAGAACCAGATGCACGATCTGCTCCGCCATGTCGTGATCGCCGAAGGTGATGAAGATCTTCTGGCCGGTGATGGCGTAGCTTCCGTCTGCGCGCTTGACTGCGCGCGTGGTGAGCGCGCCGACATCCGAGCCTGCCTGCGGTTCGGTGAGGTTCATGGTGCCGCTCCACTCGCCGGTCACCATCTTGGGCAGGTACTGCTGCTTCAACTCGTCGCTGCCATAGTGCAGCAGAGCCTCGATCGCACCCTGTGTGAGCAGCGGGCACAGTGCGAAGGCCATGTTCGCCGAGGTCATCAGCTCCTGGATCGCAAGACCGATGGTGCGCGGGAAACCTCCGCCGCCGAACTCCTCCGGCAGCGGCACCGCGCCCCATCCCGCATCGACGTACTGGGCATACGCCTCCTTGAAGCCCGGCGGGGTCACGACGGAGCCGTCCGGCAGTCGGCGCGCACCCTCCAGGTCTCCGGCGCGATTGGTGGGCGCGACGACTCCGGCCATGAACTCACCGCACTGTTCGAGCAGTTCGACGGCGGTGTCGAGATCGGCGTGCTCGAAGCCGGGCATTGCGGCGATCTCCGGATACCCCACCACGTGCTCCAGGGCGAACGCGAGATCGGCGACTTGGGGACGATATTGGCTCATGCTGGCCAGCGTAGCCCGGCCATCGCGGAAGACAACTCAGCTCCAGCACACGCTCGGATTTGTGCCGATTCCGCACAATTCTGCGGGCGCGGAGCCCGGTTACAGGGTCGTGTTTCTACAACACCGCTAGCGTGTCACCGAACCCGTGAGCGACGCGATCGGTCGCAGGAGCAGCGGTCTCGCAGCCACCCACGCGGCGATCGTCACCACGAGCGATGCCGCGAAGATCCAGAAGCCGGTCCAGTTCTCCGCATCGCTTCCGCCGTACATGTGGTTCAGGTTGCGGAGCGCTCCCGTCGCCAGAACGAGGGTCACGTGCACGACGATGAACAGCACGAAGTAGATCATGACCGGCAGGTGGACGGCCCTGGCCAGCTGCACCGGATAGATGCGGTTGAGGATCTCCGCGTTCCTCGGCCAGGCACCGGACATCCGCCACCCGGTGAGGATGGCCAGGGGCGCGGCGATGAAGACGGTGGCGAAGTAGGCGAGCAACTGCAGGGCGTTGTAGTTCACCCAGCCGTTGTCCACGGGCCAGTTCAGCGAGGCGTACTGGATCGCCACGGACACCGCGTTGGGGAAGACATCCCAATGCACCGGAACGATGCGGGTCCACTGCCCGGTCGAGAAGATCAGCACATAGAAGAGCACGCCGTTGACGATCCACAGCCAACCGAGACTGAAGTGGAACCAGAGGTCGAGGCTGATCTTGAGCGGTGGATTCTTGGTGCGGATGAGACCCGCATTGTTGCGCACCCACCTCGCAGGCGGCCTGGCCGTGGTGCGCACCTTCCAGCCGGCCCGGATGATCAGGACGATGAAGAAGAAGTTGACGAAGTGCTGCCAGGCGAGCCAGGCGGGAAACCCGAGCGGGGCGCCTGCCGGAAGCTCGGACCTGCCGGGAAAGTCCTTCATGAAGGAGTGCACGGCGGGCAACTCCCGGATCCCCTTGGCGGCGAGAACCACCCCCACGAGCACGACGAGGGCGGCCGGGATCGCCCACACCAGCGGGAACCACGTGCGGGCGGTGATCCTGTTCGTCGCCACTATTTGGCCCGCGCTTCTATCGCCTCGATCAGCTGCGGCACGACCGTGAAGACGTCGCCGACGATGCCGAAGTCGGCGATGTCGAAGATGGGGGCATCCGCGTCCTTGTTGATGGCGACGATGGTCTTCGCCGTCTGCATCCCCGCCCTGTGCTGGATCGCACCCGAGATCCCGAGCGCGATGTACAGCTGGGGAGACACGGTGGTTCCCGTCTGGCCCACCTGCAGCGTCTGCGGAACGTAGCCGGCGTCCACCGCCGCGCGCGAAGCTCCCACTGCGGCGCCCAGCACATCGGCGAGCCTCTCCACCAGCTCGAACTTCTCCTTCGAACCCAGGCCTCGCCCCCCGGAGACGACGGTGCTCGCATCCCGCAGCTCGGGACGGGAAGAGGAGGTGACCGCGTCATTGACCGCGTCGATCACGGCCGCGGCGCCGGACTCGACCGTGACCGGCGTCACCGTGACCGCCGGGGTGGCCGAGCCGGCGCGTTCCTGGACGGCCCCCGATCGCAGTGTCACGATCGGTGTTCCGCCTTCGACCGCGGCCTCGACCGTGTAGGCACCGCCGAAGATCGAGTGGGTGGCGATGACAGTGTCGGCCTCCGCCCGCACATCGACCGCGTCGATGAGGAGCCCGCCGCCGATGCGCACCGCCAGACGTGCGGCGACATCGCGGCCCTCGACCGAGTGCGCGACCAGGATCGCGGCGGGATCGAGCGCGGAGTGGGCGGCAGCGAGCGCCTCCAGTTCCGGAGCGACCAGCAGGGTTCCCACCTGGTCGCTCTCGGCGACATAGACCTGCGCCGCACCCATCCGGCCGAGCTCGTCTGCGATCGACGCCCCCGACCCCGGCGCCACGGCGACCACGGCGACCGGAGTGCCCAGTTTCGCGGCAGCGGCAAGCAATGCGGGAGCGGTGTTCCTGATCGAACCGGTGCTCGAGACCTCGATCAGCGCAAGTACGTGTGACATTGTCTGCTCCTCAGCTAGATCAGGTGGCCCGCTGCGAGGAACTCGGTGAGTTCCGCGGCCGCGTTGCCCTCGTCGACGATCTTGGTGCCCGCCGTCCTCGCCGGCCGTTGCGTCGTGCTCACGATGACGGAGCGCACGGTCGGAAGATCGGAAGCGAGGTCGAACGCGCTCAGCGACATCACGGTGATGGGTTTCTTCTTCGCGCCGAGGATGCCCTTGAAGTTCGGGAAGCGCACCTCGGGGGAGCGCTCGGTGATCGAGATGATGGCGGGGAGGGCGGCATGCACGTCGAGGGTGCCGTTCTCCGTCTCGCGCACCCCGCTGATCCTGTCGGCGGCGATCTCCACCGAGTCGAGAGAGGTGAGGTGCGGCAGGCTCAGTCGTTCGGCGAGCATGGCGGGCATGACACCGCCCCGGCCATCCGTCGACTCGTTGCCCGCGATGACCAGGTCGTAACCGGCCGCGGACAAAGCGGCGGAGAGAACGGCGGATGTGCGCACCAGGTCGGCCGCGCGCAGGCCGTCGTCGAGCACGTGCACTGCGGAGTCCGCACCGAGGGACAGGCCCTTGCGCAGTGAGGCGGTCACGGAGTCCGGCCCCATCGAGAGCAACACGATCTCGGTGTCCTTGTGAGAGTCCTTGTAGCTCAGGGCCACCTCGATCGCCCGTTCGACGATCTCGTCGATGATCGGCTCGCTCGCCTCACGATCGAGCACACCCGTGGCCGTGTCGAGCTTGCGCTCCTCGTAGGTGTCTGGCACCTGCTTGACCAACACGACGATCTTCATTGATTCGCTCCTCACTCACCGCACCGCGAAGGCTCGCGCACCGCGCCGCACGACGGACCTTTCGATCGTACGGGTCAATCCGACAAAACCAAGGTTCATCGTAGAGGGCGGCCCTGAAAGTGATCGAACCCGCTGTGGGTTGTCACTACGAGCGTTAACTCCCGCCTGCGGTGATTGGAGGACCGGCACAGAAGCCCCGGATACCCCGGCGCGGGTCGCTGATGGGGGCCGAGGCGTACACCCCGCCTCGGGCGGACCGAGACCCGAGGATCGGCCGGGAAACATCCCCTTTCCTCCTGCGAATCCGAGGAGGAGAATCTCGGCATGTCGAGGTCCCCGGCGGCGACCGCGATGCACGGGTTCCTCGTTCGACGGCCACCCGCACGCTGTGCGGCAAAAAGAAAAGGGGTAACACGATGATGCAATTCATGGACGTGCACGACGGGTTCGTCGGAGTCACGAAGGAGCAATTGGCTGAAGCCCATGCCGCGGATCTCGCGGTCGAAGGCGAAGAAGGCGTGCACTTCGAGCGAGCGTGGCTCGATCCGGAATCGGGCAAGGTCTTCTGCCTGTCCACCGGGCCCTCGAAGGAAGCGGTCATGCGCGTTCACGAGAAGGCCGGTCACCCGACCGCGGAGGTATACCCGCTTCCCGTCGAAGTGTAAGAGTCGCGGGTCGTCATCGACCCGAGGACAACACCGCACCCGAGCCCGCCTCTCAGGGCTTGTTTCTCAGGGGTTACTTCTCAGGGGTTGCGAAGACCCCGCTGGCCAGGGTCTCCGCAACCGCGCCCGGCCCCTATGCCTGCCCGTGACTGGCGCGCGACCTCCGCGAGAGCGAGTCGATGATCACGGCGAGCAGCAGCACGGCACCGGTGATCATGTACCGGATCGACGAGTCGAGGCTCAGCAGTGTGAGACCGCTGGCGATCGACTGGATGACGACGATGCCCAGCAAGGCGGACCAGGCGTTACCACGGCCGCCGAACAGGCTCGTACCTCCGATGACCGCCGCCGCGATCGCCACGAGGTTGGTGTCGCCGCCACCGCTGCTGACGCCCGCGGATGCGAGCCTCGCGGTTGCGAAGATGCCACCGACCGCCGCGAAGGTCGCACCGAGCACGAGCACCGAGACGAAGATGCGGTTGACCTTGATGCCGGCGCGGCGCGCCGCCTCCACGTTCCCGCCGACGGCGTAGACGTCGCGCCCCCAGCGCGTTCTGGTGAGCGCGTAGTTGGTGAGCACCACCAGGACGACGAACACCATGAACATCACGCCGATGCCGCGGGTCAGGTTGAGATACCAGGTCGAAACCCCAAGCAGGACGAGGAGAAGGCCCGTCTTGACGGAGATCTCCATGGTGCTCGTCGCGGTGAGTCCCCCCGCCGCCCGTGCCCTGGCTCGCAGATAAGAGGATCCGCCGTAGAGCACGACGGCGACGAGGACCAGTGCGTACGACGCGATGGGCGGCAGGAACGACTGCTGGGCGAAGGCGACCAGCCAGCTGTCGAAGGGGATGTTGATCGACCCGTTGGTGCCGAGTACCCAGAGCTGGAGTCCGAGGAACCCGAGCAGGCCCGCGAGGGTGATGACGAAGGTGGGCACCCCGAAGCGGGTGTAGATGATTCCGTACAGCAGCCCGATCAGCGCTCCCGCGGCGATCCCCGCCACGACGGCGAGCCAGAGCGGCCACCCGTGATGAACGAAGCCCACGGCGAGGATCGCGCTGGCGAGCCCGCCGAGGGATCCGATCGAAAGGTCGATCTGGGCGACCAGGAGCACGAGGACCACCCCGATGGCGATGGTTCCGATGGCCGCGCATTCCAAGGCGAGGTTGACCAGGTTCGCGCTGGAGAGGAAGAACGGGTTCAGGACTTGGAACACCGCCCAGATGATGACGAGGCCCACCACCACGGGGAGTGATCCGAGGTCGCCCTTGCTCACCCGGGCGACGAACGCCTTCCAGTACTCCCCGAAGGTGTGCGGGGTGATGAGTCTTTCGTCCTGCTGGTCGATAGCGACCGGTGACGTCGAGGTGCTGTGCCTCACGAGTGGTCCTCCTTCGTTGCCTGGGCCGCCGCTCTGCGGGTGACGGCGTTGTCGGAAGCTCCGGTGATGGCGGCGATGATCTCTTCGTGGCTGACACCGGGCAGCTGGAACTCCCCGTTGTTCTTGCCGAGCCGGAGCACCGCGACGCGATTGGCCACCGCCAGCACATCGGCCATGTTGTGGCTGATCAGCACGACTCCGAGTCCGCGCTGCCTCAGGCGCTCCACGAGGTTCAGGACCTCGGCGGTCTGCGCCACCCCGAGCGCCGCCGTCGGCTCGTCGAGGATGACGATGCTCGGTTCCCCGAGCAGCGACCGCGCGATCGCGACGGTCTGCCTTTGCCCCCCGGACAGCGATGCGACGGCGATGCGCACCGAGGGGATCTTGGCCGAGAGTTGTTGCAGAAGCTGCCAGGAGCGCTTCTCCATCTCGACCTCGTCGAGTGCCCACATGCCGACCTCGTGGCCGAGGAAAAGGTTCGAGACGACGTCGAGATTGTCGCAGAGGGCGAGATCCTGGAAGACCGTCGCTATGCCCAGATCACGGGATGCCCCCGGGCTCGGGACGGCCACGGTGTTGCCCTGGAAGGTGATGGTGCCGGAGTCCTGCGGGTGCACACCGGCCAGGATCTTCACCAGGGTGGACTTGCCCGCACCGTTGTCCCCCACGATCGCAAGCACCTCGCCGGGATAGACATCGAGGTCTATGTCGGTGAGCGCCTGCACGGCCCCGAAGGCCTTGGAGATCCTTCGCAGTGAGAGCAGCGGCTCGGTTGTGTGCTGCGCCGCGCTCGGCGCGGCGGGTGCCAGTGTCATCATTGACCTTCCTGATCGGTTTTCGTTGCCGCCGACATGGGAATCGGCCGAGGACTCCGGCGGGGAGCCCTCGGCCGACACTTCGGCTACTTGATGCCGGCAGCCTCACAGGCAGCGGCGTAGTTGGCTGTGCAGATGTCGGACACCTTGTAGAACTCATCCTTGATGATGGTGTCCATGATGTTGCTGATGTTGACCGCGACCGGCTGGTTCAGGAAGCTGGGGATTCCGTTCACCGTGGTCGTCGCCTTCGGGGTCTTCCCGCTGGCGAGGTCGAACGCCGCTTGCGCCGCGTGGGTGGCCTCGGAGCGGAACGGGTTGTACACGGTCATGTACTGGTCGCCCTGGACGATCAACTGCAGACCGGCTAGGGATGCGTCGAGCCCGGTGATCGGCGGAATCGTCGTGAATCCGCCCGCCTTCATCGCCGCGATGGCCGCGGCGGCGTTCCCGTCGTTGGCCGAGTAGACGCCGACGATCTGGTCACGGAACTTCGTCACCTGGCTCGACGCCCACTCCTGGGCCTCGGCGGGATCCCACGTCGCGAACTCCGCGAGGATCTTGTAGCCGCTCGCGTCGATGACCGAGTGCGCACCCTTCTTGATGTTGGCTGCGTTGGGGTCGGTCTCGGCTCCGTCGATCATCAGGATGCCGCCGGTGCCGGGCGCGACGTTGTCTGCCTTGAGCTTGTCGACGAGCGCCTTGCCCTGCAGTTCGCCGACCTTCTCGTAGTCGTTCGAGATCGAGAACGCGACGTCCGGACTCTTGATGAGGCGGTCGTAGGAGACGACGGGCACGTTCTGCGCCTTCGCCGCCGACACGATGCTGGCCGCGGCGACTCCGTCATACGGGTCGACGACGAGCACCTTGACGCCCTGCGTGAGCATCGACTGTGCCTGCTGCAGCTGCTTGGCCGCATCCGAACTCGCGTTCGCATACAGCAGTTCGCAGTCGGCGCAGAGTTGCTTCAGAGCCTCGGTGAAGTACGGCTTGTCCTTCTCCTCATAGCGCAGTGTGGTGACTTCCGGGAGCAACAGGCCGATTTTCGCGTGAGACGCGTCCGTGGCGGAACCGCCATCGGTTGCCGGTGACGCCGAACACGCCGTGAGCACTCCTGCGGTGAGCAGAAGAGCGGCGGCGAGGCCGATCGTTCTGGTAGTTAGGACCTTCATGTGTACTGACCTCCATCGAATCCAAGGGAATGAGCGAAGAGGAGTTGCGAGGCGGGAACCCGACCGTCACACCGGTGTGGTGGCTGAGTTAGCGCTGCGCCCTCTCGACTGATCGAAAGATAGCCTCTAGAAAACACCCGAGCAATAGCGAGGCGAAAATTGTATTCGCTGATAGCTAATCGCTGCCGGGCTGAGATCACTGGCTGAGTTGCCGGGAGATGTCGGCGGCGGTCTTCTTGAGGGCCGCGAGAAGTCCGGGCAGCGCCGGCTTGTCCAGCCGCTTGGTCGGTCCGGCGACGGCGAGCGCCGCACGGACCGAGCGGCCCGAACTGAAGATCGGCACGGCGATGCTGGCCAGACCGATCTCCTGCTCCTGCCAGCAGGTCGCGTAACCGTGCTCGCGTATCCGGCGGAGCTCCGCCTTGAGCCCCGTCGGGTCGGTGATGGTCAGGGAGGTCGTCGGCGGCAGGCTCTTCTTCGCCACCCCGTCGATGTACCGCGAGCTCTGGTGAGCGAGAAGGACCTTCCCCGAAGCATTCGTGTGCAGGGGAGACCGGCGACCGATGTTGGCGACCATCGAAAACGGCTCGCCCGCCTGATCCCTGTCGAGATAGAGAACCGTGGCGTTGTCGAGGATGCCCAGAAGCACCGCCTCCCCGGTGAGCTCGGCCAAACGGTCGAGGTGCATTCTCGCGACGCCGGTCAACTCGGTCGATCGCGCCACCGAACTGCCGAGCTCATAGAGCCCCCACCCGAGTTGGTACCGCGCGTTGTCGTCGCGCACGACGAAGCCCGAGAGCTCGAGGGTCCTGAGCAGCGTATGGGTGGCTGGTTTGCTCAGCCCGACCTTGCGCGCCAGATCGCTGAGGGTCGCGGGCGTTCCCGTCCGCTGGAGCGCCTTGAGCAGGGCGGACGCGTGAACCACCGATCGGACGACCCTGGGTTCCCGGGTGGGAGTGGCGGACGTTGGTTGAATCATGACGACCCCTTCGGATGGGCAACGCTGTCGCGGGATCATATTAGCAAGCAACGAATACTATTTTCGAGTAGCTATTGATCGCCAAGATTACGAAAGGATATCTTTCGGGATTGGAGGCGTGGACAGTTCGTGCCATGCCGTCTCTACGAAGGCGTGCGAAACAGATGACCCCAGACGACGAGTGCGAATTGGATGCCGAACGGGTTCTGGCCGCTGCACAGCAGCAAGTGTGGAACCTGATCACCCGGCATCCCGCACAGATCCCCACCTACACGGAGGGCGGGCACTGGCACTTCGACGCCGACTCCTGGGCGCCGACCTGGACCGCGGGCTTCCTCACCGGGATGATCTGGATCTTCGCCGAGCGGACGGGCAGCCCGCAGTGGCGCGAGCAAGCCGAGAAGTACAGCCGGATACTCGAACCGCGCAAGCTCGACCAGGGGACCCACGACATCGGCTTCCTCTTCACGCCGAGTTGGGGAAGGTGGAATGCCATCGACCCCAGCGACGAGACCCGCTCCGTCCTCATCCAGGCCGGCAGGACGATGGCCGGCCGTTTCAACGACGCCGGGAAATACCTGCGCACCTGGGTCGACGCGGGCAGCACCTTCATCGACGTCATGATGAACGTCGGCATCATCTACGAGGCGGCCGCGCTCTCCGGCGACCAACGACTGGCCGACATCGCCACCGCCCATTCCCTGACCTCGCGGCGGTACCTCGTGCGCGGCGACTCCAGCACCGCCCACGAGGGCTGGTTCGACCCCGAGACCGGGCAATTCCTGCGCACCGCAACGCACCAGGGGTATCGCTCGGACTCATCCTGGGTGCGCGGCCACGCCTGGGCCATCTACGGCTTCGGAACCGCGTACCGCTGGACCAACGACGAGAGATTCCTCGACACGGCCCGCCGCTGCGCCGACCTCTATATCGAGGAGGTCGGGCGGCGGTACGTGGGCCCCAACGACTGGCAGGACCCCTCACCCGAATTCCCGTACGAGGCATCCGGAGCGAGCATCACCGCGTCGGCCATGCTCCAACTCTCCGAGTTGCTGGGCGCGGACGGGGCGCGCTACCGGGAGTATGCCTGCGGCATCCTCGCCAGGCTGAGCGAACCGGAGTTCCTCGGAGCGGCCGAGAGCGGCTGGGAGGGAATCCTGAAGCACTCCACATACCACCGCAAGAACGGCATCGGGGTCGACGAGAGCGTCATGTGGGGTGACTACTACTTCGTGGAGGCGCTGCACCGCCTCTCTCCCCCTCGCACAGAGACGGCAGCCGTGTCGTGAGACTCGTCGCCGTCGATCTCGACGGTACCCTGCTCAACTCCTCGCACAAGCTGAGCCAGGCGACGATCGAGGCAGTGGCCCACACCCGTACGGCGGGCGTGGAGGTGGTGCTCGCATCCTCCAGAGGAGTCGGATGCATGCGGACCATCGTGCGGCAATTGCGGCTTTTCGACCCGGCGGAGTTCATCTCCGCGCAGGGGGCGCTCACCGGCAGCCTCGACGAGGTTGGCGTGTTGCGCGTCTTCGACGCCTCCCGCATTCCGCTGACGACGGCCCGTCAGGTGGCCGCCCTCGCCGAATGCGCGGGGCTGTCCGTCGGCTGGTACTGCGGATCCGACTGGTTCGTGCCGCGCCTGGACGAGGCGGTCGAACGAGAGTCCGCTGCGGTCGGCCACCGCCCCGTCGTCCGGCATCCGGCCGACATCAAGAGGCAACCGGAGAAGCTCCTGCTGATGGGCTCGCCGGATCGCCTGTACGAACTGGATCCGATCGCCGAGGCGCTCCCGGACGGCCTCACCGCGCAGTCGTCACTCCCCCACTACCTCGAGATCACCCGATCCGGTGTGGACAAGGGGACCGCTCTCGCGAGAATCTGCAGGGTGCGCGGGATCGATGCCGCCGACGTGGTCGCCATCGGGGACGGTCCGAACGATCTGGCCCTCTTCGACTTCGCCGGGATCAGCATTGCCATGGCGAACGCTCCCGAATCGGTGCGGGCGAAGGCGAGCATGGTCACCTACAGCAACGACGACGACGGGGTCGCCGCCGTGCTCGAAATCCTGATCCGCGCCTAGCGCTGTCGAACTCCCGCGCCGGGAAGTGCTCCGGCCGCTGTCACGACGGCCCCGAGCTTGGCCGAGATCTCCTGGGCTGCCTCGCGCAATCGTCTCACCAGGCCGGGAACCGTCTTCTTGCTCACTCTTTCCGCGGGGCCGGCGATCGCCATGGCCGCGCACACCCGACCGGTGTAATCGAAGACGGGAACGGCCACACTGCTCAGCCCGGTCTCCTGCTCCTGCCAGCACGTGGCGTAGCCGTCACGACGCGCGTCGAGCAGCTGGGCCTCGAGCTCGCGCGGCGTGCTCACGGTTGCCGACGTGTTCGCGGGAAGCGGCTTCGCGAGAACGGCATCGATGAAGTGCTGATCCTGATACGCGAGCAGGACCTTGCCGGATGCGTTCGTGTGCAGCGGCGAACGACGGCCGACGTTCGCCACCATCGTGAACGACTCGGTGGACTGCCCGCGGTCGAGATAGAGGACGGACTCCCCGTCGAGAATGCTCAGGAGCACGGCCTCCCCGGTCTCCTCCGCGAGGCGGTCGAGGTGCAGCCGGGCCACCCGGGTCAGGTCCACCGAGCGGATGACGGCGCTGCCGAGTTCGTACAGGCCCCAGTCGAGGCTGTATGCGGCATCCGCACTCTTGGCCACGAACCCCTCGAGCTCGAGAGTGCGCAGCAGATGGAATGTCGCCGGCTTGCTGATCCGGATGGCCGCGGCGAGGTCGCCGAGGCCCATGGGCCTCCCGTGGGCAGCAAGGACCTTCAGAAGCGCGGCGGCACGAGCGACGGAGCGGACTATCCGCGGACCCGCTTCGGGTTCCGTGGGAATGACGTCATCTGGTTCGGGGGTTTCCACGATGTTCCTCAGTGATTCGGTTTCGTGTCGATTGTGTTGGACGGACAGAGAAAGACTAATACTGTCAGTTTCTAATAGCTAACACTATTTGTGTCCTGCTATTGCCACCGATTCCGAAGCCCTTTAAGTTTGAGGCTAAGACCGGGCCATCGTACAAGTATGGGCAGTTGTCGACGATGACGAGAACGAGGAGAGCATGCGTTTCTGTAGCGCCAGCGAAGCTGTGGAGCTTATCGGGGACGGCAGCACCATCATCGTCGACGGCTCGGGCGGCGGTGTGAACGAGCCGGGGGCGATCCTCGAGGCCATCGAGAAGCGCTTCCTCGACACCGGCTCACCCCGCAACCTGTGCGTCATGCACGTCTCCGGGATGGGATCGGGCAACGGCGACGGCATCGACCGGTTCGCCCACCTCGGCATGGTGAAGCGAGTGGTCGGCGGGCACTGGGGATGGACCCAGGGCATGCAGGAGCTCGCGGCCGACAACCTGATCGAGGCGTACTGCCTGCCCCAGGGCACGCTCTCCCACCTGCTGCGCGTCGCGGCCGCACACGGCCCCGGCGTCGTCAGCCACATCGGCCTGAACACCTTCGTGGATCCGCGCCTGGACGGCGGACGGCTCAACTCGGCCGCCGTCGACGACATCGTCGAACTGGTCACGCTGTCCGGCAAGGAATGGATCTACACCCCGGTCATCCCCATCGACGTCGCCATCATCCGCGGCACGACGGCGGACGAGCACGGCAACATCACGATGGAGGGGGAGGGCCTGCTCGCGGAGACCCTCGCCGCGGCGCAGGCCGCGAAGAACAACGGGGGGATCGTGCTCGCCCAGGTGCGCAACCGGGTCCCCGCCGGAACCCTCGTCGCCGACCAGGTGCGGGTGCCGGGGGTGCTCGTCGATGCGATCGTCGTGGACCCCACCCAGCGACTCTCGTCGGCGACCGACAGGGACCCCTATCTCGAAGGGCGGGAACGCCTCGAAGGGCTCACGATCCCGCCCATGGACTTCGGCGTCCGCAAGGTCATCGCCCGCCGCGCCGCCGTCGAACTGCACAAGGGTGACGTCATCAACCTCGGCTTCGGGATGCCGGATGGCGTCGCGTCGGTTCTTGCGGAGGAGGGGAAGGCCGCCGAGGTCACCTTCACCGTCGAGCAGGGTCATGTCGGAGGGGTGCCGGCGGGCGGCACCGACTTCGGCATGGCCCGGAACGCCGAGGCGAGCGTGACCTCGGGTCAGCAGTTCGACTGGTACGACGGTGGCGGCGTGGACGTCGCCGTGCTGAGCTTCGCCGAAGTGGATGCCCGCGGCAACGTCAACGTCGGCCGGTTCGGCCGGAGGGCGCCCGGAGTCGGCGGCTTCATCAACATCTCCCAGGGCTCCCACCGCGTCGTCTTCGTCGGAACCTTCGTCGCCGGCGGGAAGTACGACTTCACCCTCGAGGGATCCATCGTCCTGCCGGAGGGCGGGAAGCGGAAGTTCGTCGAAACGGTCGAGCAGATCAGCTTCTCGGGCGAACGCGCCAACGCGCTGGGCCAACCCGTCCTGTATGTCAGCGAACGCGCCGTGTTCGAACTGGGTCCCGACGGACCCGTGCTCATCGAGCTCGCCCCCGGCGCAGACCTGGAGCGCGATGTCATCGCCAACATGGGGTTCCGTCCGCGGATCGCGGAGACGGTGAACGTCATGGACCCCGCCTTCTTCACGGCCGCACGGCTGCGCCTCGAGCTCGGATCGGCAACTGCCGCGGGAAGGAAATGATGTCGGACGGAACGACGCAGGATGAGGCCGTCCTCCTCCTGGACCAGAGGGACGACGTTCTCGTCGCGACCCTGAACCGCCCGCGCAAGGGCAACTCCCTCAGCACGGAGCTCATCGTCGCGATCGGCGAGCTGACCACGGAACTGCGTCGCCCCCAGGGGCGGTTCACCGCCGTGAAGGCCGTCGTCATCACCGGCAGCGGCGACAAGGTCTTCAGCGCGGGGGCGGACATCAACGACCTGCGCGGGCTCAGCGAGTCCGCGGCGCGCAAGCAGATGCTCCGCGGCCAGGCGGTGTTCGACTCGCTTGAGGATGCGCGGCAGGTCGTCATCGCAGCGGTGAACGGCATCGCGTTCGGCGGCGGGCTGGAACTCGCCATGGCCTGCGACCTGCGCATCGCCGCGCCCACGGCCACGCTGGGGCAACCCGAGATCACCCTCGGCAACCTGCCCGGATGGGGTGGCACGCAACGACTCCCCCGCCTGGTCGGCGAGGGGCGGGCCCTCGAGATGATCCTCACGGGAGAGCCGATCGGCGCCGCCCGCGCCGCCGACATCGGTCTCGTGAACAGCGTCGCCGAGAACCCCCTGGATGCGGCGATAGACCTCGCCCATCGCATCGCCGCCCGAAGCGGCACCGCCGTGGATGCGGCGAAGCAGGCCGTGTATGCGGGCGGACGGCTGGGAATCACCCGCGGGCTGGAGATCGAGGCCGCCTTGGTCGGGAAGTGCTCGGTCAGCCCGGAGCAACAGGCCGCGGTACAGGCATTCTTCGACCGCAAGAAGCGACCAACCACAGAGAAGGAATCACAATGAGCCAGCGCTTTTCGTCCCCGCCCCGCCTGATCCTCGGTGAGGACGCCCTCGAGCAACTCGCCGCGGAGCTCCCCACCCTGGGCAGCAAGGTGCTCGTCATCACGGATCCGGGCATCGTTGCCGCGGGCATCCTGGACCGGGTGCTCGCCGTGCTGAAGGGCAGTCGGCTCGAGATCGCCACATTCGCCGAGGTCGTCGGCAACCCCGACATCGCCACGGTGGATGCCGCGGAACGCGCTCGCGCCGACAGCGGTGCGGATGTCCTCATCGCCATCGGCGGCGGCTCGAGCATGGATGTGGCCAAGTCGGTGGCAATCCTGGCGACCAACGGCGGCGGCATCGCCGACTACGAGGGCGTCGACAAGTTCTCCGTCGCCCCGTTGCCGGTGATCGCGATCCCGACCACCGTCGGCAGCGGCAGCGAGGTCACCAAGGGCGCCGTCATCACCAACCCGGAAACCCACGTCAAGATGGTGATCGTCTCCGACCTCATGTTCGTGAGGATCGCCCTGCTCGACAAGCGCGTGGTGGCCGGCCTGCCGGGCCGCATCGCGGCGACGACCGGAATGGACGCGCTCACCCACGCCATCGAGGCCTACGTCTCCAAGGGTGCGAACCCGGTGACCGACGCCATCAACATCGGCGCCATCGAACTCATCGGCGCGAACCTGGTCAAGGCCTCGCAGGGCGACGAGGATGCCCTCTACAACATGCTGGTCGCGTCGTCCATGGCCGGCATCGGCTTCCACGACGCCGGCCTCGGCGCGGTTCACGCGCTCGCGAACACCATCGGCGCCCAGTTCGGGGTCCACCACGGAACGGCCAACGCGCTGTTCCTCCCCTATGTCATGGACTTCAACCTGCCATCGTCTCCCGCCCGGTTCGCGCGCATCGCACGGGCGCTCGGCGAGGACACGGCCGGATTGAGCGACGACCAGGCGGCCCTCCGTGCGGCCGCCGCCGTGCACCGCCTGGCCGCCGAGACGGGCGTCCCCCGCAAGCTCTCCGAGGTCGGAGTTCCGGAAGAAGCGATCGACGAACTCGCTGCCGCCGCTCTCGTGCAGGCCGACCTTCCGGGCAATCCCCGCGAGACCAGCCTCGAAGACATCAAAGATCTGTACCGCAAGGCACTTTAAGCACAACACCCACAGGAGAACATGATGACCGCTGCATCCCCCCGCATCGTCGGCAATTTCATCGATGGAGACTACGTCGAATCCGCAGGCGAAGAACTCATCGACCGCCGGGCTCCCGGAACGGATGAGGTCGTGAGCCAGGTCGTCGCCTCCAGCGCAGAGGCGATCGATCGCGCGATCGACGCCGCCCGCGAGGCGTTCGACTCCGGACCCTGGCCGCACACGAGCGGCATGGAGCGGGCGATCATCCTGAACCGCCTGGCCGACCTCATCGACAGGGATGCCGCCAAACTCGCGCGCCTCGACAGCGAGGAGGGCGGCAAGCCGATCATCCTGGCCGAGGGCGACATCGCCGGCGCAGCATCGCTGTGCCGCTACGCCGCATCGCTCGCGATCAACATGCAGGGCAAGACCTTCACCAACAACGGGCCGGACTTCACCGGCCTCGTGCTGCGCGAGCCGATCGGGGTCGTCGGGCTCATCATCCCGTGGAACTTCCCGGCGCTGATCCTCTGCCAGAAGCTGCCGTTCGCGCTCGCCGCGGGCTGCACCGTCGTCGTCAAGCCGTCGGAGTTCACCAGCTCCAGCGCGTGGGAGATCGTGCGCCTCGTTTCCGAGGCGGGGGTTCCGGACGGCGTGGTCAACCTCGTCTCCGGCGCAGGCCAGGCGGGCCAGGCCCTCACCGAGTCGAAGAAGGTGGACCTGGTCTCCTTCACCGGCTCGACCGCCACGGGCAAGAAGGTGCTCGCGGCCGCCGCGGGCAACATGAAGAAGATCTCGCTCGAGCTGGGCGGCAAGGCCGCGAACCTGGTGTTCGCCGATGCCGACCTGGAGGATGCCGCCGCCGGCGTCATCTTCGGCATGAACTTCAACAACGGCGAATGCTGCGTCTCGCAGCCCCGCCTGCTGGTGGAGAGGTCGGTCGCCGACGAGTTCGTCGCGGAGGTCGCGCGCCGCGCCGCCATCCTCAAGGTCGGGCAGCCGCTGGATCGCAGCACCGACGTCGGTGCGCTCATCCACGCCGGGCACCTGGACAAGGTCACCTCCTACGTGCAGAACGCACCCTCCCACGGCGCGAAGGTCGTCACCGGCGGAACCCGGCTCAGCGGCGGGGTGTTCGGAAACGGGCAGTTCCTGCAGCCGACCGTCATCGACAACGTGAGCGACACCGCCCCGGCCTTCCAGGAGGAGATCTTCGGGCCGGTGCTCACGGTGACCCGGTTCGCGGACGCCGCCGAGGCGGTGCGTCTCGCCAACAGCGTCGACTACGGCCTGTCCAACAGCGTGTGGAGCAAGAACATGGACACGGTCCTGACCACCGCGAAGGCGCTGCGCAGCGGCACCGTCTACGCCAACACGACGATCGACGCCCCGCCGCAGATGCCGTTCGGCGGCTACAAGGCCAGCGGAATCGGACGCGAGATGGGGGAGGCCGGCTTCGAGGAGTTCACCGAACTCAAGTCGGTCAACATCCGCACCGGAAAGCGAGCCGGCACCTTCGCCATCCCCTCCTCCGGCAGGTGACGGCGGGGCCGCGGTCCGCCGTCACTGCACGGACCGCGGCCCGACCCGGGGAGCAGGAGAGCCGACGTCTATCCTGTCCTCGAAGAAGAAGGCGGACAGCCCCGTCCTCAGGCGGTTCGCCAGCGTGATCCTGCCCCGGGAGTCCGGGCGCAACGCGAGAGGCTCATGCTGCTCGACGTCCACCAGCCGCCACCGCTCGTAGTCGTCCAGGGGGTGATGGATCTCGGCATACTCGCCCCCCGGGAGCCGGACGACGCGGCCCGTCTCGTACCCGTGCAGCACGATCTCGCGATCCTTCCTCTGCAGTCCGAGGCAGATCCTGCGGGTGAGCACGAACGCGATCGTCGGCCCGATCACCACGAGCACTCGGAAGGCGGCCACCACGCTTCCGAGGTCGAGGTGGAAGTGGCTCGACATCAGGTCGGAGCTCCCCGCACCCCAGAGTGTTCCGTAGAAGACGATGCCCGCGACGCCGACCGCGGTCCTGCTCGGAGTGTTCCTGGGCCGGTCGAGGAGATGATGTTCGCGCTTGTCCCCGGTGATCCACTCCTCGACGAACGGGTACAGCACGACGAAGGCGAGAAACAGGGTCACCACGGCGAGTGGAACGAGCACGGCGAGCGTCCAGGTGTGGCCGAGCCAGACGAACTCCCACCCCGGCGGCACCAGGCGAAGCGCCCCGTCGAGAAAGCCGGTGTACCAGTCGGGCTGACTGCCCGCGGAGGCATCGCCCGAGGCGGCCGGCCCGTAGAGCCAGACCGGCCCGATGGTGACCGTCGCAGACACCAGGAAGAGCAGTCCCATGACGATGAACAACAGGCCTCCCGCCCTCGCCGCCGTGGTGGGGAGCAGGGGAGCGCCCACCACATTGCCCTCCGTGCGGCCCGGGTTTGCGAACTGCGGAGACCTCTGCAGATAGCCGAGCCGGATCCGGAAGGCGAGGAACACCACCAGCAGAATCGGCGCGATCACCACGTGGACCGGATAGAGGTGGGCGATGATCTCACCGGGGAACTGGCCGCCGAACAGCATGCTCGACGACCACGCGCCGACAACGGGGATGGCGAGAACGATCCCCTCCACGATTCTCAGCCCCGTGCCCGAAAGCATGTCGTCGGGAAGCGCGTAGCCGCTCCAGCCATCAACCAGGGCGACCACGAAGATGATGAAGAGCAGCACCCAGCTCAGTCGCCGGGGTCTGCGGAATCCGCCCGTGAAGAACGTCGTGAGAAGTTGCAGGATGAGCGAGGCCGGCAACAGGAGCGCGGCCCAGTGGTGCGCCTGCCGTATCAGGAGTCCGCCGCGCACCTCGAAGGAGACGTGCAGGGTGGAGTCGAACGCTTTCGACACGTCGATGTTCCTGAGCGGCAGGTAGCTGCCGTGGTATTCGACGATCGTGCTGGCCGGGGTGTAGAAGAACATCAGGAATATGCCCGTCGCAAACACCACCACCAGGCAGGCCATCGACACGACGCCGAACATGCTCGACCAGTGAGTGGGCACGGCCCGGCTCCGCATCCGCTCGACCAGGTCCTTCAGCCGATGCCCCACGACGGTGCGGTGCACCAGATAGTCGGAGAACCGGGTACTGACCGTCGGTGTTCCCTCCACGATTTCCTCCGCTCCTGCCGGTCATTAACTAAGACCGTTCAGGCCGCCCGTTTGTGACAGGGCGGGGAGAATTTCAGGATAAATCGAGCACTTCGACGAGTTCGACGACCGGAGGCGGGCCCAGTGCTGCGACAGGCTCAGCACCTCGACAAGCTCAGCGACCGCCCCCGGCCCGTCGAAGCGGCGAGACTACGCGAAGGGGTTCGGTGTGAGGGTGTACTTCGTGGACAGGTACTCGTGGATGCCCTCGAAGCCGCCCTCGCGGCCGAGACCGGACTGCTTCACACCGCCGAACGGTGCGGCAGCGTTGGAGATCACGCCCAGGTTCAGGCCCATCATCCCGGTCTGCATCCGCTCGATCATCCGCTGTCCGCGAGCCAAGTCCTGCGTGTACACGTAGGAGATCAGCCCGTACTCGGTGTCGTTGGCGATGCGCACGGCCTCGTCCTCGTCCGTGAACGAGACGATCGACAGCACCGGGCCGAAGATCTCCTGGCGCAGGATCTCGCTGCCCGGCTTCACCCCGCTGACGACGGTGGCCTCGTAGAAGGTTCCGTCGCCCTTGATGCGGTGGCCGCCGGCCAGCACGGTCGCGCCGCGGTCGACCGCATCCTTCACCAACTCTTCCGCCTTGGCGACGGCGGCATCGTTGATGAGCGGGCCGATCGTGATCCCCGACTCGGTGCCGCGACCGGTGGCGAAACCGTTCACCCTCTCGGTGACCCGGCGGGCGAACTCGTCCGCGACCGACTCGTGCACGATGAACCGGTTCGCCGCAGTGCAGGCCTGGCCGATGTTGCGGAACTTCGCCGCGATCGCGCCCTCGACCGCCTTGTCCAGGTCGGCATCGTCGAAGACGACGAACGGCGCGTTGCCGCCGAGCTCCATCGAGGTGCGCAGGATGCCTTGCGACGCCTGCTGGATCAGCTTGCGCCCGACCGGGGTCGAGCCGGTGAAGCTCAACTTGCGCAGCCGCGGGTCGGCGATGATCGGCTCGGACACCGCGCCCGAGGTGGAGGTCGTGATGACGTTCACCACGCCGGCCGGAAGCCCGGCGTCGACGAGCAGCTGGACGAAGTACAGGGTGGTCAGCGGGGTCAGCTCGGCCGGCTTGATGACGACGGTGCAGCCCGCGGCGAGCGCCGGGGCGATCTTCCTGGTCGCCATCGCGAGCGGGAAGTTCCACGGGGTGATGAGGTAGCAGGGGCCGACCGGGTGCTGCGACACGATCATCCGCCCGGTGTTCTCGGGGTTGCTGCCGTAGCGGCCGGTGATGCGCACGGCCTCCTCGGAGAACCAGCGCAGGAACTCCCCGCCGTAGGTGACCTCGCCGTTGGACTCGACCAACGGCTTGCCCATCTCCAGGGTCATCAGCAGGGCGAAGTCGTCGCGGCGCTCCTGGAGCAGCTCGTACGCACGGCGCAGGATGTCGCTGCGAACCCGGGGCGCGGTTGCCGCCCAGGAGTCTGCCGCGGCGACCGCCGCATCCAGCGCCTTCCCGCCGTCGGCGACCGAGGCATCCGCGATCGACTTGATCACCAGGCCGGTGGCCGGGTCGTACACCTTCAGCTCGCGGCCCTCTGCCGCCGCGACCCACTCGCCGCCGATGAACAGTCCGTTGGGGACGCGGGCCAGCAGCTCCGCCTCGGCGGTGCTACCGCTCAGGCCGCCGCTCATGCCGCGGCCAATGCGTCGGCGACGACCTGGAGGCCCTCGATCATGAGCTCGTCCGAGATGGACAGCGGCGGAAGGAAGCGGATGACGTTGCCGAAGGTGCCGCAGATGAGCACGATGACGCCCGCGGTGTATGCCGCGGTCGCGAGGCGGCCGGCCAGCCCGCTGTCGGGTTCGCCTGTCGCCGGATCGACCAGTTCGATCGCGACCATGGCGCCGCGTCCGCGGAGGTCCCCGATGCGGGGATCCGCCTTCTGCAGCGCTCCGAGCTTGTCGTAGAGGATGCCGCCGAGCTGCTGCGCGCGCTCGATCAGCCCGTCCTCCTCGAAGCTGCGGATCGCGGCGAGCGCCGCGGCACAGGCGAGCGGGTTGCCTGCGTAGGTGCCGCCGAGGCCGCCGGCGTGCGGGGCATCCATGATCTCGGCCCGACCGGTGACGGCGGACAGCGGAAGGCCGCCCGCGATGCCCTTCGCGGTGATGATGATGTCGGGAACGATGCCCTCGTGCTCGCAGGCGAACATGGCGCCGGTCCTGGCGAAGCCGGTCTGCACCTCGTCGGCGATGAACACGACATCGTTCTTCTTGGCCCAGGCCACGAGGGCCGGGAGGAACCCGTCGGCCGGAACGACGAAGCCGCCCTCGCCCTGGATGGGCTCGATGATGATGGCCGCGAGGTTGGCCGCGCCGATCTGCTTCTCCATCATCGTGATGGCCTGCCGGGCAGCCTCGGCACCGCTCAGCCCGCCGTCGCGGTACGGGTAAGACATCGGGGCGCGATAGATCTCGGAGGCGAACGGGCCGAACCCGCTCTTGTACGGCATGCTCTTCGCGGTGAGCGCCATGGTGAGGTTGGTGCGGCCGTGGTAGGCGTGGTCGAAGGCGACGACGGCCTGCTTGCGGGTGTAGCTGCGGGCCACCTTGACGGCGTTCTCGACGGCCTCGGCGCCGGAGTTGAAGAGCGCGCTGCGCTTGGCGTGGTCGCCGGGGGTGAGCCGGTTGAGCGCCTCGGCGACCTCGACGTAGGAGTCGTACGGCGTGACGGTGAAGCAGGTGTGGGTGAACTGCTCGAGCTGGGCACGCACGGCCTCGACCACGCCGGGGGCGCTGTTGCCCACACCGGTGACGGCGATGCCCGAGCCGAGGTCGATCAGGGAGTTGCCGTCGACGTCGACGAGCACGCCGCCGCCGGCCGCCGCCGCGAAGACCGGGATGGCGTGGCCGACCCCTGCCGCGACGGCCTGCTTCTTGCGCTCGGCCAGGGCGATCGACTTCGGGCCGGGGATGGATGTGACCAGCCGGCGCTCCTGCGGAAGGGACGGGCCGCCCAGCGGGGTCGAACCCCGTGGCGTCGTGGTCTGTGGATCGGAAACGATAGTCATGTGCCTGCCATCCTCATGTCGCGGCAGCCGTCATCTGCGACGGCACTGTATCCGCCATGCTATGGATGCCGTCCCCATCCGCTTATATACAGTGCGTATATTTATTGTCTAACCATTAGACACTGTGTCCACATCCTGAGGAGGTGGCCGCCATTCCCGCCACCCTGCACCACCTGCTCGACGACCCCGCACTGGGACTGAGCCTGCTCACGCCGGAGCTGCCGGCGGAGACGCTCGGCGCCGGGGTGGACTGGGTGCACAGCTCCGATCTCGTCGACCCGACCCCGTTCCTCTCCGAAGGCCAGGTGCTGCTGACCACCGGTACGCACTTTCCGCCCGGGCCGCACGAGAACGATTTCTACCGGGACTACGTCTCCCGGCTGCGTGCCCGCGGCATCACCGGTCTCGGTTTCGGCATCGACGTCATCCGCGCGGGCACACCGGACGAGCTCGTCCTGGCCTGTCGCGAGCAGGGCCTGCCGCTGTTCGAGGTGCCGTACCGCACCCCGTTCATCGCGCTCATCCGCCTCGTCGCCGACGTCTCCGCCGAGGACAGCTACGCGCGGGACGGTTGGGCGCTACGGGCGCAACGGGCCATCTCGCTCGCGGCCATCCGCCCGGACGGCCTGTCCGCGACGCTCGCGGAGCTCTCCGCTCAGCTGGACAGCTGGGTCGCCCTGTTCGACTCCGGCGGCTCGCTCGACCGGGTGTTCCCCGCCGAGGCGATCGACGACCCGGCGATCGACGCCGTGCGGGCGGATGTCGTCCGGCTGCTGCGCCGGGGCCGGCGATCGAGCGCGACGGTCAGTTCCGGCGGCGAGAGCCTGACCCTGCAGACCCTCGGGGCGCACGGCCGCCTGCGCGGCGCCCTCGCCATCGGCGGAACGAGCGTGCGCGACCGGGCCAGCGAGCAGGTGGTCACGAGCGTCATCGCCCTCGCGAGCCTCGCCCTGGAACAGAACCACGCCCTGGACCGGGCCCGCGGGCACCTGCGATCGGGGCTCCTGCACATGCTGCTGAACGGCGAGACCGAGCTGGTCGACGGCATCTCCGCGCAGATGTGGGGGGCGCTTCCCACCGCCCCCGTGTGCCTTGCCATCGCGGATGCACCAGCGGACGACCTCGACGCGATCGTCGAGTACCTGGAGCTGCGCGCGGAGGGCAAGCCGTCTCCGGTCTTCTACGCGGTGGTCGACGACACTGTCGCGTTGTGCGTCGAAGCCGCGGCCCTGTCCATCGTCGATGCCTTCGCCGGGGAGTTCGGGCTGAGCGCGGGCGTCTCCGCCCCGGCCGGCTACGACCAGCTGCGCCGCGCCTGGAACCAGGCCGAAATAGCCCTCGGCGACGCGAGGGGAACGAGAGCTGCCGGAACGACGGATGCCGCCGACAGCGTCGTCCGCTTCGGCACGCTCAGCGACCGGGGCATGCTCGCCTTCGTGGCCGGTGATGGCGCGCGCGAGCTCGGCAGCGCCATCCTGAAGCCGCTGCTCGACCACGACCGTACGGAGTCGAACTCGCTACTCCACTCCGTGCGGACGTGGCTCAGTCACAACGGCCAATTCGAGTCGGCCGCGCGCGAGCTCGGCGTGCACCGGCACACGCTGCGCGCTCGGATCGCGCAGGCCGAAGTGCTCCTCGGCCGCGAGCTCGGCCCGTTCCAGGCCCGCGCCGAGCTGTGGGCCGCGATCCTTGCCACCGAGAGCGACGGCGCTGCCTGACCGAACGCGTCGTCTAGCTGAACGCGGACAGCCCGGTCAGGGCGCGGCCGAGCACGAGGGCGTGGATCTCGTCGGTGCCCTCGTAGGTGCGCACCGACTCCAGGTTGGCCAGGTGCCGCATCACCGGGAACTCGCTCGTGATGCCGTCGCCGCCGAGCACCGTCCTGGCCTCGCTCGCGATCGCGATGGCCTCCCGCACACTGTTCAGCTTGCCGACGCTGATCTGGGTGGGGGTGAGGGCGCCGTGCTCCTTCAGCCGGCCGAGGTGCAGCGCGAGCAGGACACCCTTCTCATACTCGACGAACATGTTGGCGAGCTTCAGCTGGATGAGCTGGTTCGCCCCGATCGGCTTGCCGAACACCTCGCGGCTGACCGAACGGCCGAGTGCGGCCTCGAGGCAGGCGCGGGCCGCACCCATGGCGCCCCAGACGATCCCGTAGCGGGCGTCGTTGAGGCAGCTGAACGGGCCGGACAGCCCGCGGGCACCGGGAAGCATGGCCGAGTCGGGAACCCGGACCGCCTCGAGCCGGATGTCGCACTGGATCGAGGCGCGCATGGAGAGCTTGGTGTCGATCGCGGTCGCCGCGAACCCCGGAGTGCCCGTGGGCACGAGGAAGCCGCGGACGCCCTCCTCCGTCTTCGCCCAGACGACGGCGACATCCGCGATGCTGGCGAGGCCGATCCAGCGTTTCCTGCCGTCGATGATCCAGTCGGGGCCGTCCCTGCGCGCCGTGGTGAGCATGGCGGCCGGGTCGCTGCCGCCGGTCGGCTCGGTCAGCGCGAAGCATCCGATCCGCTCACCCCGGGCCATCGCCGGCAACCACTCGTGCTTCTGCTCGTCCGAGCCGAACTGGGAGATCGCGCCCATCGCGAGCGAACCCTGCACGGAGACGAAGGTGCGCCATCCGCTGTCCGCCGCCTCGAGTTCGAGGCAGACCAGACCATAGCTGACCGCGCCGGCGCCGGCGCAGCCCTCGTCGCGGAGGTGCATGCCGAGGAAACCCTGCGCACCCATCTCGGCGACGAGCTCGCGCCGGAAGTGCTTGTCCTCGGAGTCCTGCTCGATCGTCGGCAGGATGCGCTCGGTCGCGAAGGCGCGCGCCTTCCGTGCCCAGCCGATCTCCTCCTCGGCGAGCAGGGCGTCGATGTCGAATGCGGTCTCAAGCGGTGTCGCCACGGGACTCCTCTTTCGTCGGTGGTGCTGTCGTGAATGGATGCCAGTCTGCCCCATCGTGTTCGCCGAGGGTCGGCGGCAGCCCGCGGTAGTGCGGCGGGTGGGCGGACAGGTGGATGGGGTTCGACACCTGCCTGCTGCTGCGAGGGCCGCCATCGGCATTCAGCCCCGTGCCCGTCAACTCGGTGACCGGAGCGAGGCCGAGCGCCTCCGCGAACGCGAAGGCCTCGGCGATCGAGTTCACCAGCCCGGCCGGGATGCCGGCCCCGGCACATCCGGCGACCCAGGCTGCCGCGTCGTCGGTGAGCAGTCTCGCCTCGATCGCCGACCGGAGCAGTTCCCGGTGCTCGACCCGCGCCTCATTGGTGGCGAAGCGTTCGTCATCGGCAAGCTCCGGCAGCCCGAGGAGCGCGGCGAGCGCGGCGAACTGACGATCGTTGCCGACGGCGATCACCAGCCGGCGGTCCGCCGCAGCGAAGACCTCGTACGGGGCGATGCTGGGGTGCGCGTTCCCCAGCCTGCGCGGCGGAACCCCCGTCGCGAGGGTGCTCGCCGCCTGGTTGGTCAGCGCAGAGAGCAGCGTGCTCATCAGGTCCACCTCCACCCGCTCGCCGCGCCCGCTGGCCTCCCGCGCCCGCAGGGCGAGCAGGATCCCCGAGAAGGCGTTGAGCCCGGTGAGCACGTCGACGAGGGCGACGCCGACCTTGCTCGGCTCCCCCTCCGGCTCGCCCGTGATGCTCATGAGCCCGCCGACCGCCTGCACGAGCAGGTCGTAGCCGGCCAGCGCCGCACCGTCGCCACGGCCGAAGCCGGTGATCGAGCAGTAGACGACGCCGGGGTTCACGGCACGGATGGTTGGCTCGTCGAGCCCGAACTTCGCCATCACCCCGTCGCGGAAGTTCTCGATCACGACATCCGCCGACTCCGCCAGCCGCCTCGCCTCCGCGAGCCCGGATGCGGTGCGCAGGTCGCAGACGACGGATCGCTTGTTGCGGTTGAGTCCGCCGAAATAGGTGGACATGCCGCTGCCGTCGACCGGCGGAACCCAGGCGCGCGTGTCATCGCCGAGCGGGCTCTCGATCTTGATCACATCGGCGCCGAAGTCGGCCAGCATCATCGTCGCGTACGGACCGGCCAGCACCCGTGAGAAGTCCGCGACCCGGATGCCGGCGAGCGCGCCGCCCGCCACGGGCACAGCCTCGGTCATCGGTGCTCACACATCATCGGGAACCCTCGCGTTCGATGCGACCGGCGGTGGAGCCCGCTGCGCGATCGCATTTTCATCCTATCCGGCACGTTTCTTACCTAAGGTGGTGAACAGAGTGCGCCGCTACCGAGCCGTCCGCTTGTAGCATCGTTCGTGCACAAAGGAGTGAGGAACATCATGAGTGACTTTGCAGTGATCAACCCGGCGACCGGCGAGACGGTCAAGAGCTATCCGACGATAACGGATGCCGAGCTCGACGCGGCGATCGCGCAGGCGGATGCGGCCCACCGCGGCTGGTCACGGTCGACCACCGTGCAGGACCGGGCCGCGCTGATCCGCCGCGTCGGCGAGCTGCACGTGGAGCGACGCGAAGAGCTCGCCGAGATCATCGTGCGGGAGATGGGCAAGCCCGTCGAGCAGGCGCTCGGCGAGGTCGACTTCAGCGCCGACATCTACGGCTACTACGCCGACAACGCCGAGGCGCTGATGAAGGACGAGCCGATCGACCTGCTCGGGGGCGAGGGCTCCGCCCTCATCCGCCGCAGCTCGCTCGGCGTGCTCCTCGGCATCATGCCGTGGAACTTCCCCTACTACCAGGTCGCCCGCTTCGCCGGGCCGAACCTGATCATCGGCAACACCATCCTGCTCAAGCACGCGGCGCAGTGCCCGGAGTCCGCCGCGGCGATCGAGCAGATCTTCCACGACGCGGGCTTCCCCGATGGGGCATACGTGAACCTCTACGCGACGCACGATCAGCTCGGCACGATCATCGCCGACCCACGGGTGCAGGGTGTGTCCCTGACCGGGTCCGAGCGGGCGGGCGCGGCGGTCGCAGAACTCGCCGGCCGGCACTTGAAGAAGGTCGTGCTGGAGTTGGGCGGCTCCGACCCGTTCATCCTGCTCAGCACCGACGATCTGGATGCGACCGTCGAGGCGGCGGTGGCGGCCAGAATCGACAACAACGGCCAGGCCTGCAACGCGGCGAAGCGCTTCATCGTGCTCGACACGCTGTACCAGCCGTTCCTCGAGAAGTTCACCGCGGCGATGTCCGCGGTGACGGCGGGGGACCCGACCTCACCCGATACCGTTCTCGGACCGCTCTCCTCGTCCGGCGCGACCGAGCGGCTGCAGGACCAGCTCGACCGGGCCGTCGCCGGCGGTGCCCGCGTGGTCTCGGGCGGCAAGCGCACGGACAACTTCTTCGAGTCGACCGTGCTCACCGACGTGACGCCGGACAACGACGCCTATCACGAGGAGTTCTTCGGACCGGTCGCCGCCGTCTACAAGGTCGGCTCGGAAGACGAGGCGATCGACCTCGCGAACGACACGCCATTCGGCCTCGGCTCCTACGTGTTCACCACGGACAAGGAACAGGCCCTGCGCGTCGCCGACCGCATCGAAGCCGGCATGGTCTTCGTCAACGTGGTCGGGGCCGACAGTCCGGAACTCCCCTTCGGCGGGGTCAAGCGCTCCGGCTCCGGCCGGGAGCTGGGGCGTTTCGGGGCGGACGAGTTCGTCAACAAGAAGATGATCCGGCTCGGCTGAGTGTGGCATCCCGGTGCTCATATGAGCACCGGGATCTCTCGTTTTTCGGGCAGTCGCTGCTCTAATGTTGAGCGACACACGACGACGTGTGCCCGGTCTCCGCGTGGGGCCGCTTGGGTTCAACCCGAAAGGCAACGATGTCTGAAGAACCACGATCGCCGAAGAGTCTCGGCGACAGTGAACATTTGGCAGTCCTCGGCTACGAAGACTCCTTCAACCGATCGATGACGCTCTGGGCCAATTTCGCCCTCGGCTTCACCTATCTCTCGCCGCTCGTCGGCGTCTACTCGCTGTTCGCACTCGCCGTCAGCACCGGCGGGCCACCCTCCATCTTCTGGATGGTCATCGTCGGAAGCGGCCAGATGCTGGTTGCGCTGGTCTTCGGCGAGGTCGTCTCCCAGTACCCGATCCACGGCGGGATCTACCCGTGGACGAGGCGGCTCTGGGGCAAGCGATACGCCTGGATGGCCGCCTGGATCTATATCTGGGCGATGATCGTCACGATCACGGCCGTCGCGGAGTTCGGCAGCGGGTTCCTCGCCAGCCTGATCAATGCGCCGGTCACGAAGGCGACGACCCTCATCCTCACGGTGCTCTTCCTGGTGGTCGCCCTCGCGCTGAACTTCACGGGGACCAAGACTCTCGCCCGCGTCGCCAGGATCGGCCTTGCCGCCGAGCTGATCGGCGTGATCGCGGTCGGCCTCTACCTGCTGATCTTCGATCGCAAGCAGGACTTCGGCGTCTTCTTCAACTCGATGGGCGTCGAGGGGAACGGTTCGTACTTCCTCGCCTTCCTCGGTGCCGCGTTGGCAGGCCTGTTCCTGTTCTACGGTTTCGAGGCCTGCGGGGATGTCGCGGAAGAGGTCACCGACCCGGCCAGGCGTATCCCGCTCGCCATGATCATGACGATCGCGGTCGGCGGCGTCTCCGCCCTCGTCGCGTTCGGCGGCTACGTGCTTGCGGCGCCGGACCTGCAGGCGATCGTCGACGGCAAGAACGCCGACCCGATCCCCGCGATCCTGGAGTCCGCACTCGGGAGCGTCGGCGCGAAGATATTCCTGGTCGTCGCGCTCACCGCGTTCCTGTCCTGCGTGCTCAGCCTCCAGGCCGCGGCCAGCCGGCTGCTGTTCTCCTTCGCTCGCGACGGCATGATCCCGGGGCACAAGTGGCTGGCGAAGGTGTCGCCGCGCAGCAAGGTGCCGGCCAACGCCCTCATCGTCGCCTGCACGATTCCGGTCATCCTCTGCCTGATCATCTTCATCGGCCCGGATGAGCTGCTCACCCAGATCACGGCCTTCGCGGTTCTCGGCATCTATGTCGCGTTCCAGTCGGTGGTGCTCGCCGCGATGCGGCAGCGGATCAAGGGCTGGAAGCCGGCCGGGCCGTTCAACCTGGGCAAGGCCGGAGTCGTCGTGAACATCGTGGCACTGGCCTACGGCATCTTCGCGATGGTGCTGCTGGCCTGGCCGGGACACAGCGGAGTCTTCCTCAACGACTGGATCGTCCTGATCGGGTTCGGCATCGTGGCGGTCGCCGGGCTGCTCTACCTTTTCATCGCGCATCCCGACCGCAAGTCGGACGCGCCGGAGGGTGACGCCATCCACGTGGCGGGGCTGCTGCGAGAGCGTCGCTGACCGCAGAGGTCGACAGCACGGCGCCGACGGCGCGGTGTCGACGAGTCCCCGGGCCTCTCCGAGGCCCGGGGACTTTCCTCTGCTGCGGGTCTCTCGCGCACGGGCGCCCACACGGCGATAATGGGGACTGCGCGGCACACTCGCGCGACGCATCCGGAGTGAGAAGGGAAGCATGCCCGAACTCGTTCCCATCCCGAATCCCGGGGTGCCCGAAAAATACGGCGAGCCGGGAGGCCCGCTGGTCGTGCTGATCCACGACTGGTACGGGCGCCTGCCCTGGCTCAGGTTCTATGCCGAGGGACTCGCCCACCAGGGGTTCTTCGTGGTCGTGCCCGACCTCTACGACGGCGTCGCCACCGATGACGCCGGCGATGCGGAAGCGCTCATGGAGAACCTGGACGTGGCGACGGCGCTCTCCCAGATCGACGACATCGTGCAGCTCGCCCGGGCGGAGGGCTCGGAGCGGATCGGCCTCGTCGGCTTCTCGGTGGGCGCCGGACCCTCGCTAATACACGAGCAACCGGACGCAGCGGATGCGGTGGCAGCCTACTACGAGTCCCTCAGCGAGGCGCAGCACGGAGTCATCCCCAG
>Ga0157371_10000669_pt1 | contig 40629 bp, 31 predicted proteins | sample C45metaG_FD_113462 | JGI IMG/M metagenome (GOLD analysis project Ga0157371, IMG submission 113462) | Corn rhizosphere microbial communities from Kellogg Biological Station, Michigan, USA - C4-5 metaG | ecosystem: Host-associated > Plants > Roots > Rhizosphere > Soil | place: USA: Michigan... | reverse complement strand
GCCTATGCACGTCAGCCGGCTTTGTCTACCCGACGAGGTGGACAGCAAGAGCACTCCCTATCCAAATCTATTTTTAAAATACAACCTGATCGCGGTTAGCTGCAAATCAGGTTGCAAAACGATTGTACGTTATAGAAACATTCTTTTTATAGCGTCCATTCCGGCCGCTCGAAATGGCAGGTATATCCGTATGGATTCTTCTGCAGGTAATCCTGGTGTTCCTCTTCGGCGTTCCAGAAGTCAGATGCCGGAACAACTTCAGTAACGATTGACCCCGGCCATTTACCTGAAGCCTCCATTTCAGCGATCAATGCTTTGGCTGTTTCTAGTTGAATATCATCCAAATAAAAGATGGCCGACCGGTACGAGGCGCCAATATCGTTACCTTGTCTGTTGCGTGTTGTTGGATTGTGGATCTGGAAGAAATACTCCAGCAATTTGCGGTAAGACAAGACAGATGAATCGAAAGTAATTTCAATGGCTTCGGCATGATTACCATGGTTACGGTAAGTTGCGTTTGGAACATCTCCGCCGGTGTACCCTACAACTGTCGAGATTACACCTGGCTGTTGCCGAAATAATTCTTCTACTCCCCAAAAGCATCCGCCTGCTAAAATGGCTTTTTCAGTATTCATATTATTCAATTAAAATCAATTAAAGGTACGTGCTGATCCTGAAACAACAACTGCGCCCGATTCGGTTTTTTCAGGCTTATGCCAGCATAGCACATTCCATCTCTTTCTTCTTTACAGTATGCTGACAAGAATTGAAACAAAGAAGCATCTACCTATCTGTCGGCGTAGTATTTTTGTGCCAAAGTATGAAAGCTGCTGCTGCCTTTTTGTTATGCCTGTTTTTTCTCCTGTTGGGAGGATCAAAGCCCGCTCAGGCGAATGGCCATGATACGCTTCGCAGCTACTCTCCACGGCTCCACTCGGAGAAGATGGGACAAAAAACTCCCTTTCAGATGCGACTGGCCAATCTGCCAGTTCGAAATCACAGCATCAGTGATAAAAAGGAATCCCTGACGATTGATTTTGATGATGATGAATTTCAGGAGGATTTTGTATTTAGTCGCAAATACGTCCTGCCCCTCAGCTATTTTATCGTTCTTGCGAGTTTATCCCTTCTAAGTGGATTCTTTGCTGTTGTAAAGAACCGACTGCCATTTTGCACCCATTTTTCCTATAACTCCTCGCCCAGGTATATCCTGCAACGGGTACTGAGACTATGATCCGGTAATATCTGGTTGCAACAACAGGAAGGCTTATTTTGAACAAGCCTCATTCTGGTATGCCCCAGCTTTATCTAAACTAAGGAACACCCGTTCCAGATCCTAAATCTTAATACTCGTTTTAATTCCATGAAAAGAATTGCAATGCTTGCAGGCGCGTGTGCCATCCTGTGCCACGTCGGCTGTACATCAAAAAAAGAAACACGGGAAGAAGTTGCCCGTTACACCATTACTACTCCGCTAAAAATCGACACTTCGTTTGAAAAAGAATATGTCTCACAGATCAAAGCCGTCCGGAACATAGAAATCCGTTCTCAGGAAAAAGGTTACCTGGAGAAGATCTTTGTAGACGAAGGTCAACCTGTAAAAGCCGGACAGCTGCTGTTTCGCATCATGCCTAAAATGTATGAAGCGGAGACCAGCAAGGCTCAGGCTGAGGCGAACATGGCGGAGATTGAACTGAAGAATACCACCACACTCTCGAACAAAAATGTGGTATCTAAAAATGAGCTGTCTATGGCTCAGGCTAAACTTGCCCAGGCTAAAGCCGAGCTGGCTGTGGCTAGGCTGCATCTCTCGTTTACGGATATCCGGGCGCCATTTAGTGGTACGATCGACCGGATCCCTTTGAAACTGGGAAGCCTGGTTGATGAGGGGGAACTCATGACCACCCTATCCGATAACAGCCAGATGTTTGCGTACTTCAATGTCTCTGAACCAGAATACCTGGACTATCAGACGAATGTGAAAGGACGTGGTGATAATAAGGTCACCCTTCTGCTGGCCAACAACCAACCCCTGAAATATCGTGGAGAAGTGGAGACCATTGAAGGTCAGTTTGACAGCGAGACCGGAAACATCGCTTTTCGCGCCAAGTTTCCAAACCCAGACCACCTGCTCAAGCATGGTGAAACGGGGAAAGTTCGCATGAACGTTCCGCTGCATAATGTTCTGATCATCCCTCAGAAAACAACCTACGAGATTCAGGACAAGACCTATGTGTTCGTTGTGGATGCACGTGGCATTGTACACTCAAGGAACATCACCATTGCAAGCGAGATGCCCGATCTGTATGTGCTTGGCAGTGGTCTGGCCGAAGGCGACAAGATCCTGTTGGATGGCGTGCAAAAGGTTAAAGACAATGACCGTATTAAGTTCGAGATGGTCCCTGCCAAAGAAGTTATCTCTAGTCTGCAATTGAAAGCAGAGTAATCATCAGGCGTTAACACAAACCTATTATTATGTTTAACAAGTTCATACAAAGGCCTGTCCTTTCTATAGTTATATCACTCATGATCGTGCTTTTGGGTGTTCTGGCGATGGTCCATCTGCCAGTTACCCAATTCCCATCCATATCTCCGCCGAAGGTGAACATCACGGCTGAATATCCCGGAGCAAACGGTGAGTTGATGATTAAATCCGTTATTATTCCACTCGAACGAGCCATTAATGGTGTACCCGGGATGAAATACATGACTTCCGATGCTGGTAATGATGGGGAAGCCAGCATACAGGTGATCTTTAACCTGGGCACGGACCCGAACCAGGCTTCCGTAAATATTCAGAACCGGGTTGCCTCCGTGGTAAATAAGCTCCCTCCATTGGTGGTCCGTGAGGGTGTTAAGATCACACGCGAGGAATCCAATATGCTGATGTACATCAACTTGTACAGTAAAGATCCAAAGATGGATCAGAAATTCCTCTTTAATTTTGCAGACATCAATGTGCTTTCGGAGCTGAGGCGTGTAGACGGTGTGGGTGTGGCCGATATATTGGGAAACCGGGAATATGCCATGCGTATCTGGTTGAAGCCCGATCGCATGCTGGCCTACAAGATCTCTGCCGATGAAGTACTGGAGGCCCTGAACGAGCAAAGTCTGGAAGCTTCTCCTGGTAAAACGGGGGAAAGTTCTGGTAAAAGATCACAGGCATTTGAATATGTATTGAAGTATCCGGGACGGTTTACCGATAAAGAAGGATACGAAAACATCATCCTGCGTTCGGACCCGAATGGCGACATCCTGCGCTTGAAAGATGTGGCTAATGTGGAGTTTGGAAGTTCTATGTACGACATCTACTCCAACCTGAACGGCAGATCTTCTGCCGCGATCACCATCAAGCAATCTTATGGCAGTAATGCAAGTCAGGTGATCAAGGATATCAAAGTTAAGATGGACGAGATCAAGAAAAGTTCCTTCCCTAAAGGGGTAGATTACGAGATTAGTTATGACGTTTCCAAATTCCTGGATGCATCTATCGAGAAGGTCGTACATACGCTGGTGGAAGCTTTTATTCTGGTCGGATTGGTTGTATATCTGTTTTTAGCCGACTGGCGTTCCACCCTGATCCCAGCCATTGCTGTACCGGTATCCCTGATCGGAACCTTTATGTTCATGCAATTCTTTGGCATCAGTTTAAACCTGATCACGTTGTTTGCACTCGTACTCGCCATTGGGGTGGTGGTCGACAATGCCATTGTTGTGATCGAGGCCGTCCACGCCAAGATGGAAGAAGAGCACCTTTCGCCTTTGGAGGCGACAAAGAGCGCCATGCATGAGATCAGCGGAGCGATCATTGCAATTACCTTTGTAATGGCGGCGGTATTTATCCCAGTATCGTTTATGTCTGGCCCAGTCGGTATATTCTACCGGCAGTTTTCGATTACGATGGCGACAGCCATTGTGCTTTCCGGTTTGGTCGCGCTTACGTTAACCCCTGCCCTGTGTGCGATGATGCTGAAAAACAATCATGGAAAACCCAAAAAAGGGATCGATAAAGCGTTGGAGCGGTTCAACAACAGCTTCAACCGGCTGGCAGGAAGGTATCAAAATCTGCTTTCCAAGATTGTAAACCGACGTTCACTAACCTTTATCATGCTGCTTGTATTCTGTGCCGGCACCTATTTCATGAATGAGAGCCTGCCTTCCGGGTTTATCCCGAACGAGGATCAGGGTATGTTTTATGCGATCATTCAAACTCCTCCGGGATCTTCTCTGGAACGTACAAATCAGGTAGCCAGCAGGTTGCAGAAGATTGCAGAAGGGTTGGAAGACGTAAAATCTGTTTCTTCCCTTGCGGGTTACGAGATTCTTACAGAAGGTACAGGATCCAACTCCGGAACCTGTCTGATCAACCTGAAAAGTTGGGATGAACGGAAGCACTCCGTTCAGGAGGTCATGAATGAACTGGAGGAGCGCTCAAAGGATATTTCCGGAGCTTCCATTGAGTTCTTCGGCCCGCCAGCCGTTCCGGGATATGGTGCCGCAGGTGGTTTTGAGTTGCGGCTGCTGGATAAAGGTGGCTCGGGAGATTTTAAGAAAATGGAAACCGTGAACAACAGCTTCGTAAAGGAGCTGAGCAGACGGCCAGAACTCTCCTCGGTGTTCTCCTTTTACAGCGCCAGTTTCCCACAATACATGCTGCGTGTAGACAATGATCTGGCTCAGCAAAAAGGCGTAACCATTGAGAATGCCATGAACACACTATCTACCCTGGTGGGAAGTAATTATGAAACCAACTTCATCAAGTACGACCGGCAGTATAAGGTTATTGTACAAGCCTTACCCGAATACCGCGCTTTGCCGGAAGACGTATTAAAATTGTACGTAAAGAACAATCGGGATGAAATGGTTCCTTTTTCTGCCTTCATGAAAATGGAAAAGGTCTATGGCTTATCGGAGATCACCCGGCACAACATGTATAACTCTTCCGAGATCAGTGGTTCCTCCGCACCTGGATACAGCAGTGGTGCCGCGATCAAGGCCATCCAGGAAGTGGCTGAAAAATCATTGCCGCGAGGTTTTGGTATCGATTGGGCCGGTATTTCTGCAGATGAGGTTTCCAGGGGTAATGAAGCTCTTTACATCTTCATGATCTGTCTGGGATTCGTTTACCTGATCCTGGCTGCGCAATATGAAAGCTTTGTCTTGCCACTGGCCGTGATCTTGTCGCTTCCTCCCGGGATTTTCGGTGCATTTATGCTGCTGAAAATAGCCGGATTGGAGAACAACATCTATGCGCAGGTTTCCCTGGTCATGTTGATTGGTCTGCTGGGTAAGAATGCCGTACTGATCGTGGAATTCGCCGCCCAAAAACACAGACAGGGACTTTCGGTCTTTCAGGCGGCTCTGGAAAGTGCGAAAGTACGTTTCCGTCCGATCTTAATGACCTCCTTCGCTTTCATTGCGGGTCTGGTGCCCTTGGTATTTGCCAGCGGGCCGGGTAAGATCGGCAACAGGACAATAGGCTCTGCCGCTGCAGGTGGTATGCTGATCGGAACGATCTGCGGGGTGCTTATCATCCCGGGCTTGTATTACATCTTTGCCAGGATCTCCGAGCGGAATACGATGGTTAAGGGTGAAAATGAAAATCCGCTTAGCGAAGAGGTTGATAACAATAATGAATTACTATATCAAGAAGTAGATTACGATGCGTAAATCGAGCATATATCTGGCGCTTTCGGCCATTGGCCTTGCGCTTGCAAGCTGCAAAGTACCACAGGTAATACAGCGAACAGAGAACAAATTTGTTCCGGCCGGTTACGGCAACAATGCGGATAGCAGCAATGTTGCCGCGACACAGTGGCGCAGCTTTTTTGCTGATGAGAACCTGGCGAGCCTGATTGACACCGCTGTAAAGAATAACCAGGAACTGCAGATCACGCTGCAGGATATTGAAATCGCCAGGAATGATGTCCGTTTCAGGCATGGCCAGCTTTCCCCTACCGTAGGGGCAAGCCTCGGACTGGGCGTTGATAAGGTAGGGCGGTACACCAGTCAGGGTGCCGGCGACGCAACGACCGAGATCACTCCGGGTAAAGAGTTCCCTGATCCTTTGATGGACTACTCGGCTAAAATTTACGCGAACTGGGAAGTAGATATATGGAAGAAGCTGCACAATGCGAAGAAGGCTGCTGTTACCCGGTACCTATCGAGCATGGAAGGCAGGAACTTCGTGCTGACCAACCTGGTGGCTGAAGTGGCGAGTTCCTATTACGAATTGCTTGCGCTGGATAGTCAGCTGGCCATCGTACAGCAGAACATTGAACTGCAGAAGAATGCACTGGAGATCGTGAAGGTGCAAAAAGAAGCCATGCGGGTAACCGAACTTGCCGTTCAGAAATACCGCGCGGAAGTACTGAATTCGCAAAGTCTGGAGTTTGACATCCGCCAGCAGATCACCGAAACAGAGAACAAGATCAACTTTCTGCTGGCCAGATATCCGCAGGAAATTCCAAGAAATCATGAAGACTTTCTGAATCTGGTACCTTCAACGGTTCACACGGGGATTCCATCACAATTGTTAGCCAACCGGCCGGATATCCGCCAGGCAGAACTGGAACTTGCAGCGGCGAAACTGGACGTGAAAGTAGCCAGAGCAGAATTCTATCCATCCTTCGGGATCTCTGCGGCATTCGGCTTACAGGCCTTTAACCCCTCCTATCTGGTGAAAACGCCTGAGTCTTTGTTGTACGGCCTTGCCGGAGACCTTGCCGGACCGTTAATCAACAAGAATGGAATCAAAGCGGAGTTTTATAGCGCCAATGCCCGGCAGCTTCAGGCAATGTACAATTACGAGCGCACGATCCTGAATGCCTACATGGAGGTTTCTACGCAGCTTTCGAACATCAGCAATCTGGAAAAGAGCTATGCCCTGAAAGCTAAGCAGGTGGATGCGCTAAACAAGTCGATTGAGATCTCTAATGACCTGTTTAAATCGTCCAGAGCAGACTACTTTGAAGTATTGATGACCCAAAGGGATGCGCTGGAATCCAAATTGGAATTGATTAAAACCAAGCAGGAGCAACTCATTGCGGTGACCAACGTGTACCGCAATTTGGGTGGCGGCTGGAAGTAAGCAACCGGAACCTGAAAAAAAAAAGGGCTGCAAATTTCGTATTTGCAGCCTTTCTTTGTTTCGGGGAGGTCTAATTGTTTTAATTGCTAATTTAGCGGTTATGTTTTCAGAGGAGATCATCAAATATGAGTTCAAGGGCGGCTTACCTGTTGAGTTCGAGATTGTAGATGTCCCTGACCTTATGAAGCGGCACCGGAATAGCATGGTTAAGCCACATCGTGCAGGATTTTATCACATTTTCTGGGTACGCGAGGCTGGCAGGCACTTGGTCGACTTTACTCCGGTCAATTTGCAGAAAAACAGCTTGTTGTTCATAAATAAAGAAACCGTTCAGTCGTTTGACCCACACAAGGGATTAAACGCCAAGGCCATCCTATTCACCAGTACATTTTTCGGAGCAACGGAAGCGGATGTACGTTTTCTTAATGAAACGATCCTGCTCAATGACCTGGGCACAAATCGTCCGGTTCACATATCAGCTGAGAACGTTGAAGCCTTTGATGCGCTATTTACTTTAATGAAAAAGGAAGCTGGCAAACCAAAGGAAGACTACCAGTCGAAAATTTTGCGCAGCCTGTTACATAGTTTCCTATTGTTTGCGGAACGGGAGAAACAGGCACAGCATGGTGTGATCCTGAAGCCAGCAGCAGACCGGGACTATTTATATGCCTTTCGCGAGCTGCTGGAAGTTAACTTCAAGAGCAACAAACAGGTGACCTTCTATGCGGGCGCATTGAGTATAACAAAACGCCGACTAAACCGCGCCATCTTTACGACCTTAGGCAAAACTGTGAAACAGGCTATTGATGAGCGGGTGATCCTGGAGGCAAAAAGATTACTGGCTCACACCAGTTCGAGCATCAAAGAAATTGGCTTTACACTTGGCTTTGAAGAACCAACCAATTTTATCAAATACTTCCGGAAACATACCTCCTGCACCCCGGTAGAATTCAGGCAAAGCATTCTGCATGTTCCCGCCTGAAAGTATCATGAATTTGCAGCTTTTTACCTTTTAGTGGCTTCTAATTTGCATGAACTTGCAGATGAGAAACTAATTGAAAGAAAATGAAGATTGCAATAACTGGCGCAACTGGCCAACTGGGTCAGCTGGTGGTGAAAAAGCTTAAAGAGAAGGTATCAGCAAAAGATCTGGTGGCACTGGTCCGCTCGCCAAGTAAAGCCACGGGACTCGGGATCGAAGCGCGCGAGGCGGATTACAATAATCCAGAAACGCTTGAAAGCGCTTTAGCGGAAATAGATACATTGGTCCTGATTTCAGGTAGTGAAGTGGGCAAACGCATTGCTCAACATCGCGCTGTGATCGAAGCTGCAAAGAAAAATGGCGTTAAATGGATCCTTTATACCAGCATCCTGCATGCAGACACTTCAAAGATCAGCCTTGCCGAAGAACATCTGGCAACAGAAAAGGAACTTCAGGAATCCAATATTCCTTACACGATTTTACGTAATGGCTGGTACACTGAAAACTATACAGGCTCCATCGCCGGAGCGCTTGCGGGCGGTGCTTTCATCGGCAGCGCTGGTGCAGGAAAACTTAGCACCGCGGCAAGGGCAGACTATGCAGAAGCGATTGTCGCGGTCCTAACCTCTGATGGACATGCAAACCAGGTTTATGAACTTGCGGGCGATGAGGCCTGGACCTTAAACGACCTGGCTGCTGAAATTTCTAAGCAAAGCGGACAGCAAATCCCTTACAACAACCTGACCGAGCAGGAATATGCAGGCGCATTAGCTGGCTTCGGACTTCCTGAAGCACTTGCACAGGCCATTGCGGGCTGGGATATGGCTGCTTCCAAGGGCGACCTTTTTGACGATGGCCGCCAATTGTCTAAGTTGATTGGACGTCCAACAACACCTCTATCCCAGGTTGTTGAGCATGCATTGAAAAACACAAATTCAAAGGAATAAAAACCTATTAACACGCTTTCCCAGATGATTAGAAAAGCCTGCACAAGGCTTTTATTTTTATCCTCCTTGTGTACCGGATTTCAGTATGCGCTTAATTTACCTAGTTTTTGCGCATAAAAATTCCTACCTTAATCTAATTTCCGGACAACGAAAAATCACTATAATAAACTCAAATGGACTTTACGCGCTACCAGGAATACTTTCAATCCATCATAAACGCAGAACAACCCGCTCCACCCTACGATGACCCAGATTATATCAACTATACCAAGTTAAATTGGTCAAGGCAACAGCGCTGGATTAAGGTTGGTGTTTTAAATCCATATCTGGTGGATCTGGTAAAACAGATAGGTCAGCCTCAACATTGGATCGTCATTACTGAACCCTGGTGTGGTGATGCGGCGCATTCTGTTCCTTTTCTTTATAAACTTAGTCAGCTTAACAGCCTGATCACCTTGGACATTCAACTCCGCGATCAGGAGCCACATCTGATTGATAAATACCTCAGCGGGCAAAGTAAATCGATCCCAAAGTTTATCATCCGGAATGAAGCGGAGGAAGACCTGCTGGTCTGGGGACCTCGCCCGTTAGAGTCACAGGTGTTGTTTGACCGGCTTAAAGCGGAAGGTGCCGACTTTGAAGAATTCAAGATGCAGCTGCAACAATGGTACAACCACGATAAAGGGGTGAGCCTGCAGGAGGAATTACTGGAGCAGATGCGGCCGTTGGTTTAGCCGCATCTCCCGATGTTTATTTATGCCAGGTGTGACTTTAAAATTTGCTGGCAATACCATTCCTGGCGAGGTAAATGAAAAGGACCTTTAAACAAATTTCCTTTCGCACTTTGGGCAATGCTGCCGTCGCGGTGCAGATAGCCGTACCACTCTCCATTTTGCTTATCATGAAATTTTTCATAGGCATAATCATGGACCATTTTATGCCATTTGGCATACTTCTCCTCCCCTGTCATGGTGTAGGCCAGTAAAGTAGCAATGATCGCTTCATTGTGCGGCCACCAGAATTTCATGTCTTGCCAATATTCCTGAACGGGTTTATTATAAACGTCTCTGAAATACAGGATTCCGCCATGCTCCTTATCCCAGCCGCGTTCCCACATGTAATCCAGCATCTTGCAACCCAAAGCGATCAGTTCCGGGTCGTTGTTCCGGTGTTTAGCCTCATGTAAAATGAACCATGCACCTTCAATGGCATGCCCTGGATTGAGCGTGCGCCCATCAACGTGGTCGATAATGCTTCCGTCTGGTGCGACCTGCTCCATCACACATTGGATATCATCCTTTACAAAGAATTCTTTTATTTCGGCGATCCATTTTCCGATCCACTCGTCGCAACGTGGATCACCGATTGTTTCACGGAGTTGTTGTGCGGTATTCAGCATGATCATGGGAATTCCAATACCCTTTGTTGGCCGGGTGCCGGTGAATTTAGGTGGCAATAGATCTGGATCGGTTGCGTATTCCAGGCAGCGGCCGAAGAGCTCACGTGCCTTTTCTGCAGCAGCCTGGTCGCCACTTGCTTTTGCATAAGCAGCATTTGCCAGCACAGCAAAGGTCTCTGAAAAGAAATACCGGCGTTTGCGAATCGGCTGTCCGTCACGGGTCACATGGAAGAACATGCGTCCATCTGTATCAAAAGCATGTGCATTTAAGAAATCGATACCTGATTTTGCAGCAGCAAGCCATTCTGGTTTCGGCTCCATGGTATTGTAAACTGTAGAGAGTAACCATGCTGCGCGTCCCTGAATCCAGATGGCTTTATCATCATCGATCAAGCTGCCATCAGCATCCCGAAAAAACAGGTAACCGCCGTGTTCGGTATCCAGCGACCTGGGAAACCAAAACGGCAAAGTATCGTCCAACAATTGCTTTTCATAGAAATCTTTAAGATCCTTTAGGTCTTGTATGGTATAAGTCATGTTGTTCAGTCTTTATTAAGTGGATAATAGAATGTAGAAGCGGGCAGGTTAGCCTCATTTACCAGGTTTGCACGCGTAAAGGGTCTCCAGCCATAGGCGATGGCTTTGATCTCTGCTCCTGCCTTTAGCGGTATATGAACTTCGTTGTTCTTGATTATGGCCTTCACCATCTGGTGTTCTCCTTTGGCGTTAACGAGCTCAAAGCCAGTTAATGGCTGCTTATTTTTAGCAGACAATTGCCTGGCCTGGCTAAAATGCAGAATGATTTCGTTTGCGCGGACTTCGGCACGTTCCATTGCCGGCCCTTCTGCCGTAACTGGTTTTTGATAGGTGTGCTTTAAGGCTAATAAAGCCAACCGATTGCCCACCTCCTCTTTCTGCACAGGATGCACATTCAGGGAGTCGCCGAGATCAGAACTCACGGCCATGCCGCTATTCGGAATACGGTTAACGAGTTTCCTTTCGGCATCCCGGAAATAGGGCCATGAAGGCCGGTCTATGCTGGACAACTGTACATAATAGAACGGAAAATCAATGCCCCAATTCTTTCGCCAGCTGCTAACCAATAAGGGCAGCTCGCGTTCATAAAGCTCCATATTGTGGGCGTTACTTTCCCCCTGGTACCAGATAACGCCTTTGATGGGAGATCCGGTTAGTTGGGAAATTCCCGCTTCATAGTTGTAAATGGGCTCATATGGATGACGCTGCCTGGGGTTTGAAGCGTCCTGTAAATTCTTATCTGCACGACCGCGGACCCAGTCTTGCAGGAAGTCCGACTTCCGCCAGTTGGCCAGCATATCTACAAGCTGGTTATCCTGCTCCATGGTTTTCCGGTCTATCCAGGATTCTATACCCGAACCACCTACCGCAACCTGGATCAGTCCGATGGGCACACCTGTACGCTCCACCAGGTTCTTGCCAAAATAATAAGCGACTGCTGAAAACCCGGCCGCATGCTTAGCATCCTGCGATGCCCATTGGCCGGAGAAATACTGAAGGTTATTAACTTGCTGGAGCGTGACGGAATCCCAAACCTGGTCGTCTGTCTCCGCGGCTACCTGGAATTTCAATAAGCGGAACTTCTGGTTTGTTTTTAATGCGGCGAGTTCATTCTTTCCTGTCGCCGCATTGGCTAATGGAAATGCCATGTTCGATTGCCCTGAACAGAGCCAGACATCACCGATCAAGATATCTGATAAGACGATCTTTTTATTTTCTTCCGAAACGGTAAGTTGATATGGGCCACCGGCAGCCATCTTGGGAAAGGACACTTTCCACTTACCATACTTATCTGCTATGGCATTTAGCTTAAGTCCGTTAAACACCACATTGATCTTTTGCCCTGCATCCGCTATTCCATATATTGGGATCTCCAGATCACGCTGCAAAACCATATGGTCTGTGAAATGCATCGGGAGCTTCAAGCCACCATATTTTCCTGTTAGCTGCTTATAGACGGTACTCGCCAGCTTAGCCGCGCCAGTTTTATTGGGATGTAGATTGTCGGGGAACAACTCCGGATGGTTAAAAACGGCAGCATTCAGGTCGATCAGTTCAGCGCCATTGGCCATTGCTATGCCCGGCAGCTGCAATTGTATCTGATCATACCATTCGCGGGTGCCTGACTTAAACCTGGGATGCCCGCTAAAAATCGGCGTTAACCGGCATATGTAAAGTTTCACTTTCGGATTCTGAGCCTTTAGTGTGTCAAGCAGCCAGGCATAATCTTTTGCAAAATCATCTTTAAAGTTGGGCCAATTACGTGGATCTGTGTCATTCAGCCCCAAATGAACAATGGCTATATCTGCCCTGAAGGCAAGCGCATCCGTAAATTCCTTTGTCCGGAAATAAGGTTTATGTCCCTTCCGCAGCAGTGTAGCACCACTGAAACCGAAATTGCGAACCTGGTATCCAGTTCCTAACATTTCCTGCAAAACACTTGGATAAGATTCCTTTGCTGGGTTCTCCAACAAATATCCATAGGTGACGGAATTTCCAATGCAAGCCACTTTCACAGCCTGTGCTGATGATTGTGTCACTTGGAACAACAAGAACACAACGAGGCTTACCATAAGCCCGATGGGTTTAGCCGTACGCATTACTTACTTTCTGACTGGTGAATGATTTGGTTAACTGGAACACGCAAAAATTGCAAGCTATTGATACCTTCATAAAGGATACCGATCGTATGATCGTCAATGCGGCTCAAGGCGGAATAACCGAAGCACTCGCGTGTATCCAGCAGTAAAGTGTTTGCCGGCTGCCAGGTTTCACCATTGTCTAAACTAGCCTTGATGCTGATGTCTCTTCTCGGGCCCTCTGAGACATTTGCATTGCTGAAGAAAAGCACGTCCTGAAGTTTGCCTTTGACCTGAACTTGTGCCTTGATGATGCTGGCCATGCAGACCGGATCAGGCAGTGCTTTTTCCGAGGTATGGTGTTCCGTCCAGCTCAGCCCCATATCGGTAGTCGTGGCCACACTGCGGAACTTCCCACGGTTGTCGCGCATATTCAGCATCAGTTTTCCTGGTGCAACTTCCACAAGCTGGCTTTCTGTGGTGTTCGACTTGGCACCGATACCGCTCTTCCAGGACTTTCCGTGGTCTGCACTATACACCAAGGTGGAATGTGGCATTTTGTTGGCGTCCCAGTATTGGGCAGCGAAAGCTATCTTTCCATCAACCATGGCAATACCACTTCCGGGTCCCGGAAAGAACAAGCGCCATTCCGGGTTTTTAACCTGGGCAGTAATGCTATAAGGCTTGGACCAGGTGAGCCCATCATCTGTGCTGCTGGTCAGTACAAACTGACCGGTCTCATCGGGCGAAAGCCCGGGTCCAGAACCTGCAATGGAACGGTTGCCCTTACTCCATAAAGCGGCCACCCATATGGTTTTCGTTACCGGATCAAACAAGACCGCCGGGTCACCTGCCCCACTGTTGTCAGTCGGACCACCCATGTCAATGATATTTTTCATGGCCGACCAGCTTTTACCTCCATCCGTACTGCGGCTCATGCCCACATCAATATTTGCAGGCAGGTCCTTGCTGTTGTCGTACCGGATGTCATACACACTGATCAATGTGCCTTTATCCGTTGTTGCCAATCCCGGAATGCGATAGGATTGTACCCCTTCATCCTTACTTTTTCGCAACGTATAACCAACCCGATGGCTCGTTGGCTGTGCCTGGCTGACAGCATAGGTTTGCCCATCCGCATCTTGCAGACCCTTCATCCGGAAAGAGAAAGACCCGTCCATGTTGGCATTGTCTTTTAGTTGCACATTCAGCCAAAGCTCCTGTTTTCCTGGATCTAAGCTGGCTTGTACCGGAATGTTAAAGTTCTTACCTGTTGGGACAAGGGTTCCAAGCAACAGGTCCTTTCCGGATTTGGATGAATAAACTTCAAGCTTACTGATCTCCTGCCAGTTGCCCGAATCCAGGCGTCCAAGCAACTGACGCAGCTGAAGCGCTTTACTATTTTCGGGAATTGTAATCTGGAAACGGATAACGGGATTAGAATCAAAGCGCCTGAATATCGGGTTAACGGTTTCCTGCGCAGAAACTTGTATGTCTGCCGTTCCGGCATTTTTTACCAGCTTTTGGGTACAGCCCATTCCTGTAAAAAGAAAAAGACCGAGCCATGTAAGATATCTCTTGTGTTGTTTCATTTGTACTATTTTAAGTGATGATCAGGCGTCAACAAAATCATTTTGCTTAGGTGTAAGAAAGTAAAGCTGCACAGCCAGGGCCACGACAACAATTCCGGCAAGCATGGCGAAATCACTACCCAGGCTGCCGGCGTCAGAAGACTTACCCAGCAGGTCGGTGATGAAAGCGCCAAAAAATACGCCGATCATATTCATCAGCCCATAGGCTGTCGCCCGATACCGGGCGGAAACAAACTGGCACAGGATAGGCATGTTGTTCGCGTCAAACATACCATAGCCGAGTCCAAAACATACCGCAGCACCCACCACATGGAACAGCGTATGACCAAAGCCCAGCAACAGCAAGGAAGGTATGGTCAGGCTCAAACCGATGGCGCTGGTGTAGATACGACCTTTGATGTTCTTTTGCACCCATCTGTCGGATAGAATGCCGCCAATGATCACACCCACAAAAGAAGATGCCGCAATCGTGATTGTCGACAAAGGGCCTGCTGTAGCCATGGGAATATTCAGGTTTTCCGCAAATAAGGTTGGAAGCCAGTTCTTTGCTGCCCAGCCTGGCAGACTTGGAACAGCGAAATAGAACAGGATGATCCAAAAGGATATGTTACTGAACAAAATCGCCAGACCTTTAAACAGCGAACCATTGACCCGCACCGGCATCTGATCCGTATGACCGTCCAGGTCCTGGTGTTTACGTTCCCTTAAGAAGAAAACCAGGATCATGGCGTAGCCAATGCCCACGATGCCGAATGTATGGAAGGTCGACTGCCAGGAATACGACGCGGCGATTGTTGCGCCGAAGCCGCCTAGAGCCTGGCCCATGTACAGTCCGGTCATGTGAATACCTATAGCCAGAGACCGGGTCTTTGCCGAATGGAAGTCTGCAATAAGAGACAATCCAGCTGGGATATACAAGGCTTCGCTAACGCCCATAAGCGCACGCAGCCAATAAATTTGGTTAAATGTTGTGGCATAGCCCATCAGGAAGGTTACACCAGACCACACGAACAAGCTGGCCACGATCAACCATTTGCGGTTTACGCGATCCGCGATAATTCCGGATAGTGGGCTCATCAGGCCATAGATCCATAAAAATACAGCCATCAGATAACCGAAATTTGCCGCAGATTGCAGTTCGGCGATATCGATCTGCATGGCAGGCTTCATGGTGGACAACATTTGCCGGTCCATGTAATTCAGTAAGGCAACTACCCACAAGAGGCCAACAACGACCCAGGGGTATGTTTTTGTGTGTTTCATCTTCTCTGTTATTTAAACTGGCCGATCATAATGTTTGGTGTACGGATGCCAGGGCGGATTTCACCGTTTGACAGTACCAGATTCCCGTCCCATAAGGTTGCCGTTGTCGTAACCTGTGCCGCGAAAGGCAGATCACCAAGCTTGGTCCAATGGTCCGTCTTTGTATTATACAGTAATATGCTCCGGTCGAATCCAGCATGGTGTATACTCAATGCATTTTTCTTTTTCAGTAGCTTTGCTTTTTCTTCAGCATCGCCGGTTCTTGCAATCTCCGCTATATAGGTTTCAATCTGATGAAAAACTTCGCCATTGTCGCCGCCAAGTATCATGATCTGGTCTTTTCCAATGGCTACTCCAGGCGCAGCAGACAGATTAAGGCTGGTTTTTCCATCAGAAACAGCAGCACAGGTCTTCCATATTTTGCTGGAAGGATTATACATATAGGCACTATTGTGCAGTATACTGATTCCGGAAGCTGCTTTACTCCGTCCGCCGATCACGTAGATACGCCCTTGCTGGGCAATGACACTAGCATTCGCCAGCGCTTCCGGCAGATCTGGAAGACGCTGCCAGGTTGCATCAGCTTTGTCCAGATCCAGGCAAAAAAGCGTGTTCGACGATTCGTGCTGCCCATCACCACCGGCCGCATAAACCAGGTGCCCTAAGTGAGTCAAGCCTATATTTGTCAGCGCCAACGGCAGCTCAGGCATCTTTTTAATGTCGATTGTTTTCGTACCTGTATTCCAGGACAGCAAAAAAGCAGCTTTGGATAAGCCATCGGCATCTTCACCACCCGCATACACAATTCCCAGGTCGGTAGACGTGCTCCCGCAATAGGCAACAGCCTTGGGCAGCCCCCCGTTTTTAAGGTCTATCCAGGAATAGTTATCACTGGATCTTTCCAGAACATGGATATCTGCGGAGTAGTGTTTTGAACCACCCTCCCATGGCATTTTATTCGGGAAGTTGGCGCCTCCTGCCACCAGGAGCACGCCGTTACTAACCCCGTTAATCGCACCGGCATACCCAAGGGATGGCTTTCCGTCCTTCTCCTGCAGCATAGCTACCCGGGTCCATTCCACATCTTTAATCTTCTCCTGAGCGGAGAGCGCACCAGTCATCAGCATCATGGGTATTGCAAGTGAAGTTATATATCTGTTCATTTTGTACCTGCTAGAGGTCATTTTGATTTAATCTGGTCGAAGTCAACAGTTTTCAGATCTCCCTTAAACTGTTCAAACTGGGCCGCACTCATATTCTTTACAGGAAGCCTGAATTCACCACAATCGACACCAACAGCCTTCATAAAGGCTTTCCCTGTAGCAATGCCACCGTATTTGCCTAATAAGCGGATCATATCGATGGATTGTTGCTGTAATCCTTGAGCTTTCTTCAGCTCATTGGCCTCAAACGCGGCAATCAGATCATAATATAGTGGTGCTGCATAATTAAAAGTACTGCCTACAGCGCCCTTGGTGCCCAATACTAATGCAGAAAGCATGTTTTCATCCCTTCCCCAAAGCATATCGTATTTCCCATTGTTGTAATGCAGACAAGATAGAAAATCCATAAAGTCTTCGTGCGTATATTTTACGCCTGCAAAATTTGGGATGGTTCCATCCACAGCCTGTAGCAGGTCGTACATCGCAAAGTTCACCCCGGTTAACACCGGAATATGGTAGTAGTAAAATGGCATATCAGGTACGGTAGCTGCAATTTCAGCGCAAGCCTTCGCCAACATGTCTACACCTGCAGGTTTAAAATAAAATGGAGCAGTAAAGGAGATTGCATACAAACCGACCTCCCGGGCATATAAAGCCAGCTCTTTACAGTCTGCAATGCTCGTTCCACCAAGGAACAGCATAACTTTAAAATCTGCGTCCCCCCTTGTTGCTTCTCCCCACGCCGCGGCTACAGCTTTCTTCTCTGCGGTGGTCATCGATACGCCTTCTCCCGTAGACCCGCAAATGAATGCACCGGTCACTTTATTCCTCTTCAGGAACGCATAATATTCAGCGATGATCGCTGTGTTGATGCTGCCGTCCATATGCATGGGCGTAAATGGGGCTGCAATCAGACCCTCTAATTTTTGGAATTCCATATTTGAATTATCTGTGAATTTAGTTAAAACGCATCGCCCTGATCGGGCGATGCGTGTGGTTTTTAAAACTTCGGATAACCTTCGGTTTGTACCAAGGCTCGGTTATTGGTTAAAGTCGAGCGGTCTATCGGCCATAGCAGCTTATAAGCTTCGGCAGAGGACAAGCCTGTTTTTGAAAATACATATTTGTCTCCCATCCGGCGCAGATCATACCAGCGCTTGCCTTCACCAATAAACTCCAGCAAACGTTCTTGCAGGATCGCTTCTCTGGCATCGGCATCAATAGCCTGGTTCGGGAACCCGAGGGTAGCAGCGTCATACTTGCTGCCATAGGCACGGGAACGCACCAGATTGATCTCCGTTGCCGGACTTTCGCCCAATTCAACTTTGGCTTCAGCCAACAACAAGAGCAGGTCTGCATAGCGGTAGATCGGAAAATCGTTGGTGTAGGCCCGGGATCCTGCATTTTGCTCGCCCTGGTATTTGCGAAGGAAAGCTCCTGCTATTGTAAAGTTGCCATCAGCACCCTTTGAATATGCAGGTTGGATGGTCACGTTCTTGCGGCTATCCTCGTTACTAAATTTGCGGTAAGTTGCAATGCGCGTCGGCGCCCGCAGCAATCCCCCATAGTTATCGGTCACCACATCAAACTTCCGGTTGGTTAACGAATCCGAGAAGTTCACGATCAAGCTGGACTGCGGTACAAAGTTGGAGATGAAACCCAATCCAGATTCATTGAGCTTGTTCCGTGTTGCAAAGATCATTTCGCTATGGTCTTTATTGGCTGCTACAAAAACATCCGCATAGTTGGGCAGCAGAGCCAATCCGGCAACGTTCGCCTGGATATCGGTCAATGCAGTTTTCGCGACAGTTGCATCGGCCATACCGCCAGTCCGGTGTGCCGTCCACAGGTAAACCTCTGCTTTGAGCATTTGAGTGGCTGATTTAGACCAGTATGCTTTTTTCAGTTTAGCGGAGAAGCTGTAGTCGGTCCCAAAGCTGGCGTTCGACTGATCAATATCTGCTTTAATCTGGGTCATCACTTCAGCTTCGCTGGATGCAGGCTTAGCCAAATTGGCCACGTCGATGGTTGCCGTTGATTGAGTTTGGATGATCACCGGCCCCCAGGTCCTGTATAGCTGGAAATAATAGAACGCACGCATACCATAGGCAATACCTAGATAATTGTTCTTAACCGGCTCAGTAAGTAAGGTGGTGGAGTTTAACTTCTCAATCAACAGGTTAAGCTGGTTGATGTTGTCGTAAAAGCCGCCAAAGTTGCTCACGCCAGAATTGTCTACGTCCAGCGTATGCAGCCACATGCGTTCAAAACCTTGTGGAGCCTCACCGGTGAAAGCCGCCGTTGATCCCGGATCTGTTCCGTAAATGCCTGAACGTAATTCGCCAAGGTATTCGAAATTAGTTGTATGGTTTCTGAACCTGGCGTGCACACCGGCGACAAACGCATCGAATTGATCCGGTGTCTTCCAGTAACTCTCCTCACTCAGGTTGCTGATCGGGCTTAAGCTAAGTTCCTTTTTACAGGCTGTCAAAGCCATCGTGCCGATGCCGAATGCAATGACAATATTTTTTATGTTCTTTTTCATGTTGATAAACCTTAATGTTAGAATCCGACTTGAACACCCATTACAAAAGATCTTGGTGTTGGATAGGTACCCGTGTATATTCCGGTAACTACACCATTGCTGATCGGTGCCTCAGGAGATGGGCCGGAGAACTTGGTGATATATAATAGATTGCTTCCAGTTACATAAACGCGGGCATTCGCCAGGAATTTCGACTTGCTCATCAGCGTTTTTGGCAGGTTATACGAGATCGTAATTTCCCGCAAAGCGAGGTAATCACCTTTTTCGTACAAGCTCGAGTTATTGCTGTTCAGCACCTGGCCTGCATTATTTGCCCGCGTATAGTTTTGCTTGGATCCGGCAACCTGATCCGCATAGTAAACCTTCGGAATGTTGGTTACCGTGTTGGTTGGCGACCAGGCCTGTTTCTGCAGATCGATGTAGTTGAACGTACCCTGATAGTTTCCAAGTGTTCTGGCAACCAGATCATTGTAGATCGTGTGACCGATTGCATACTCCCAACGGTTATACAAATTGATGCCCTTGAAAGAAACATTGGCATTGAAGCCGCCGGTCCATTTAGGATAAATATTTCCTAATTTAACCTGATCGCGGGAATCGATGATGTTATCTCCATTCACGTCAAGCCAGTTTACATCTCCCGGTGTAATATGACCGTTCACGCCCGCAGGCAGATTTGGTCCGGTAACTCCGGCAACAGCATCCGTACGATTGCCGGCGTTGGCTGCGACATCCGCTGCATCTTTAAAGATAGATAACTGTTTGTAACCGTAGATGTCACCCAGGGTTTGTCCTTCCTGGTAACCACCAACCCAGACCACTTGTCCTGAAGCCGGATCAAACACCTGTAAACCACCTTGTCGGTTGTTTTCATTTCCGTTAAATGGCAGCTGAAGGATCTTATTTTTCACAAAGGAAGCATTCGCTCCGGCGCTCACGGTCCAGTCGGATTTATTCAAAATATTTACATTCACGGCAAACTCATACCCCTTGTTCTGGTAGGTACCCAGATTGGTCCTGAAAGTAGAAAACCCGGTATAACTTGGTAGATTCAGGTTGGTCAGCAAATCGCTGGTTTTCCGGTTATAATAATCAAAGATCACGTTCAAACGGTCGTTAAATAACCCAAGGTCTAAACCAGCATCTGTAGTCTTACTTTTTTCCCAACGCAGGTTGCTGTTGATCACGCCCGTATTTAAAAAGCCTGCGTTTCCGTTGTAATTACCTTGCAGGCCATATACGCCCTGCACTTCATACCGGCCCAGGCCGGCAACATTACCATTCTGTCCGTAGCTCAGGCGTGGTTTTAAGGTCGATATATACTTGCTTAAACCGGAGTTCTGGAAGAAATCTTCTTTCTGAACATTCCATCCCACCGATATACCCGGGAAGAAGCCATTCCTGTTTGCTGATGCTAAACTGGAAACCGCATCCATCCTGAACACCGCCGTAAAGAGATACTTCTGATCAAAGTCGTACGCCAATCGGCCTAGTGCCGAAGCAATCTTATATTGGGAACGAATGGTGTAGTTGTTGTTTGGTGTGGAGCTGGTTGAGTTATTCGCGGGAAATAGCGTGGATGCATTTGCCGTCGGAATATCGTCGGTTGGTGCATTCTGGCCATAGATCTGAACATCAGAAGATTTCACCGAGAAGTACTCTCCACCGCCCATTACATTAAAGTTATGTTTGCCAATCGATTTGGTATAGTTTAAAATACCATTGTATTGGGTTTGGAAGTCACGCTGCGTACGGTCTATCGCATCCCGGCTGCTGCTGCCAATCGTATTCGAGAATACGTTTGCATAGGTTTGAGTAGATTTTTGGAAGCTGCGGTCAATCCCTTCATACAGGTAAGCATTCGCAGTTGCTTTGAAATACAAGCCCGGGATGATGTCCCATTTTACGGCACCATTGGCAACCACACGATTGACTTCATTGGTGCGATTCACGCGGCCAAGCCAATATAATGGGTTTCCGTCAGTTGCGCCGTTGCCGGGATTAGGTTTCGTTTTTGCCTCATCCAACCATGGATTAAAGGTCGGCCAGATCGCCATGTTTCTATATAGGGTATTCACTTCGGATCCTACAGTGCCGAGTTGTGATGATGTCGATAAACTCACACCGGTGCTGATCTCAACATTCGGCTTCACCTTGTAAGAACCATTCACATCACCGTTATAGCGTTTGTAAGTCGACCCGACAATACCCCCATCTTCATTATAGGAGTCAAATGAAGCAAAGTACTTGCCCTTGTCGTTACCACCGGTTGCACTCAGATAATGATCCTTGGTATAGGTATTTCTAAAGACCAGGTCTGCAACCTCGCCACCATGGTCCTTAAACATGATTTGGCCGCCGTATGGGTCATCAACGATATCCCACCCGGCAGGTAATGTTGTTGTGCCTTTCACATAACTGCGGATGTCAAAGCTGGCCAGGTCCGCTCCATTGGTTGACAGGCCTAATCCGCGGGAAGCGTTTACCTGTGCCAGGGTACGGCCGGAATTCAGATAACCCAGGCGGGTATAATAGATGTAGTCCTTTGCACCAAGGTATTTGTAACCTTCGCGATTTTGGTTATAGCCGCCTGTAAACTTGTAAGAGATCTCTGCAGCGCCGTTCTTGCCTGTTTTGGTCGTGATCAAAATCACCCCATTATTGGCGCGGGCACCGTAAATAGCAGTTGCAGAGGCATCCTTCAGCAACTCCACCGAGGCGATGTTTTCTGAAGCAACGTCATTGAACGCGCGGATCACACCGTCCACGATCACCAATGGTGCACCCGGACTGTTGATGGAAGCACCACCACGAAGGAGGATCACCGGCGAAGCGCCTGGCTGACCGGTAGCTGCAACAACCTGCAGACCCGACACGGTACCCTGAAGGGCACTACCGACGTTTGCCCGGGGGGCATTTGCAAGGACGGCGTTGTCTAATTTGGCAATTGAACCGGTCACGTTCCGGCGGTTCTGGGTTCCATACCCCACCACCACAACTTCGTCCAGCTTAGCTGATGTCGCCTTTAATTCGACAGCGAGGCTGGTGTTTGCCCCCACCACAACTTCCTGAGTATTGTAACCCACGTAGGTGAAGACTAAAATGTCATTTGAGGATGCATTGATCACAAATTTCCCATTCAAATCTGTCTGGGTCCCTTGTTTAGTCCCCTTGATCATGATGCTGACGTTTGGAATGGTTTGTCTGTCATCCGCACCGGTAACCGTACCTGTTACCTTTTTGCTTTGCGCAAAGACTGCCGTATAGCACAGCAGGCAAAACACAAAAACAGTGCATTTAAAATAAAACTGTTTCATATGGTTAAATATTTGGTTAGCATTATGTATTACATAATAGAATAAAGTTGAACTTTATATTCTGGTAATGCAAGTAAAAAATCAAATTTTTTGTTCCAAATCTCCTAGTAGCCGATAAATAGCGTATTTTAGCAATTTAAACGACTCACTTTTATCATACATAATATGGATGCAAATCCTTTAGAAGCATTCTCTCAGATGGATACCAGCTCCCTGGTGGATAAAGTAGAAACCCAACTTGTCCAATTGCTTGTCGACAGGAAACTGAAGGTTGGAGACAGTATACCCACGGAGATCGACCTCTCCAAAGCTTTAGGCGTAAGCCGCACCGTTACCCGCGAGGCCTTATTGCGGTTGCGGATGATGGGTCTGATCGAGACCAAGAAAAAGAAAGGCTCCGTGATCACCAGCCCGGATATATTTGAGATCATGAGCAAGAGCATGAACCCTCATATCCTGGATCAGAATACCTTAAAAGAAATATTTGAACTTCGATTGGTGCTGGAGATTGGAATGGCAGACCTGCTATTCCTCCGGATCACCCAGCAGGACATACAGGAACTTAAAGCGATTGTCGAGTCCGAGCCAGACACAGCAAAAGATCATCTTTTTAATATTGATCATGAAATCGTATTTCATGGAAAGCTCTACGAGATCGCAGGAAACGAAACGCTGAAGAAATTCCAGCGCATGCTGCTGCCTATCTTTGATTACGTGCACAACAGCGGATTATTGAAAAAGCAAGTGGCTATTCACCGCTTCGTATCACACAAAGGCCTCGTGGATATCCTGGAAAATGGTTCCCCGGAGCTCTTCCGCAATGGAATGAGAAACCACCTGGAGAATCATTTTACCCGGCTTTTCTCGTCCGGCGACTAACGCCCCGGATCACATTCTACAAAAGTAAACATCCATTTTTCCGGATTATTCCAGTTTTTTGCCTGAAAAGCGCCGATTGGCGCTTTTATTTTCACCGTGTTCCAGCCCTTAACCAGCTTTAGCCTCATCGGTGCGCGGTATTCATATCCCTCATCGATCAGTGGAATTTCTAAGTTACCGGGCTGTCCGGCATGAAGCCATTGAGGCGGCGCAACCAACCTGCCGTTCAGCCAGACCGCACTATGGTGATTGTCCCAGGTGCCCGGCATCGGGGTGTCGGTGGCTTGAGAGCGTGACAGGTTACCGAAACCTACCCAAAAGTTCTTTACCGTGTCCTGTACGGACCAGATCCGCGTCACTGCATACCAGGTTGTATTTTCCGCTGGCTTGCTGAGTACCCCCTGTATCTTTGGTGCCCACCAGTGACGAAGAACGATCGTTCCGCCGATTGCTGTCTCCTGGGGTTTAACCCGTTCAGGATCAAAGCTGGATTTCTCGGGCGCGAAAATTTTGGACAAGTCACCGTCATTTTTAAAAGGACCATAAAGCTTCCACTTCAGTCCGGCTTGCTTCTGGTAAGGGAAGCTCAGCGTCTTAAAATATTGCTGCTTGTGATCTAAGAGGCGACGTTCAAATTCAGCATAGGCTTCCAGTCCCTTTGCACCATGTAAGCCCATGTTGGCTACCCAGCCTTGTTCCCCACCACCACGCCAGGCACGTTCACCAAAAGCGACCATCAGCGGAAACACCGCATTCATCCGGATCACATCTTCCTCTTTAGCTACTGCACGATCGGGCCATACACACAGAGTTGCACCAAGTGCCTCTGTATTGCCTGAATTCACATCACAAAGCTGCCGGGCGAAGATCGTCACCGGACCTTCGAGCGGATCCATATGGTTTACATATAAGTGCCTGGAGTCGATATATTGGATCTTGGTCTTACCACCCGTTAATCCAGCATCATCCATCCACAACTGGCGGATCGTTGAAGCGTCAAAGTTGCCACCAGGTTCCCAGCCCACCACCTGTTTATTCATGGAGCGCAGGAAGGCCGTCATTTCCGGTATAAACTTCAGGTTCTTGATCTTCACTTCATCCGCACCGATGTGAATATAATCGACATCATAGGTCTCACAGAATTCCTTGAGTATATTCTTCAGGATCACCATGCCCGAATCGCTTTGCATATCCACACCCATTGCTCTTTTAAAAGCATCGCTATGCCCCGGCATGTCGATCTCCGGAAGAAAACGGATATGCCTTTCCTTACAATAAGCGATCAGATCCTTAAGCTCTGCTTCGGTGTAGTACATCCCCTTGTTGCGGAGCATGTTTTCCGGACTGGTCAGCTGTGGATATTGTTTAATTTGCAGTCTCCAAGCTATATCCTCAGTCAGGTGCATATGGAAAACGTTCAGCTTATATGCCGCCATTTGGTCGATCTGCTGCTTAAGCAGGGCTGGCGACTGGTAGTTCCGCGCCACATCAACCATATAGCCGCGCCACTGAAATGCAGCTGAATCCCGGATCTCCTGGGCCGGCACAAAGCTTCCATCCCGCAACAACTGCCGGAGCGTTTGAATACCGTAAAATACACCTGCCCGGCTTGGAGCGCTAATCGTAATTCGATCGGGATCTACGGAGAGTTGATAGCCGGAACGGCCAGGGCCTTGAGAAGCTGTGGTTTGCTGATCTAAGACCACGGCCTGCGTCTCGTTTCTGGGATGCCCCGATTGCAGCCTGGCGTAAATACCCACGTTACCGAGCAGCTCCTGTAAGAACAAGGCCTCCCTGCGCAAGGAGTCTGTATAAAAAATGGTTTGTAGCTTATATATAGGAAAGACACCGGATTTAGCTTGCTGACTCAGCGGTCTGGGAATAATGGAGGCATCTTTTTCCAAGTCGTATACATAAGGATACAACAGGTGTTTCCAAAATGCATACCCATCCCCCATCAGGTGTAAGCCATCATTCGTGAAACCGGCTTTCATACGGCCATCCGGATCACAAAACTCCGGATAGAAATTCAGGAAGGTATAGCCGCTGGAGGCGGCAGCCTGCTGCAGTCGCACGTTCAGTTGCCGGATCAAGGGTACCTTGCTCATATGGGAACCAAATGCGCCGAAGCTCGGGTTCACCGGAAGGAGACTTTGCACAAATAGCGATGTAGCAGGGCTTTCCTGCCTTACGTACGCCCCTATCAGGCTAATATTTTTGAATACAGAGTCGACACTTACCCCTTTCGCCAGATCATTAACCCCAATCAACAGAAAGATCTTCCTGGGCTTATCCCGTAGGGCAAGCGGCAAGCGGTTGAGTACACCTGCCGTAACATCGCCGCTGATCCCACGGTTCTGCAAATCCGGATCGCGAAACAATTCAGACCATTCCCCGCCGTCGGTTATGCTGTTCCCAAGAAAGACGATCTGATTCGTCTTTCTTGGGAGGTTTTCGAATTGAGTTACGCGTTGATGATAATAGGTAGAAAAAGTAGAGCTGGCATATACCGGAAGCTTAACCTGCGCTTCGGCCTGCGCAAGGATGAAAAGGAAAAACAACAAGACAAAGCCAGGAATTAAGCGCCTGGTGTTTCCGGGGAATAGTTCAATAAAGTTCATACAGCATGGTTAGTCCTGTTCAAATATAATAATATGTATAACATAATAATAAGTATATATACATAATTATAGTTGGTAGTCTACCGTTTGCAGATTTTCATTGTAAGGTTACTCTCCCGAATTGTTCTCCAGCCAGGTGGTGAAAGCTTGTAAATAATCAGCTAAGAAGTTTTTTGTATCCTCGTTGCTCAAATTTCCGGCTTCATCAAATAAATTAACAACCCCGCCGATGTACGCTTCGGGCTGTTGCATGGTCGGCACATTTAAAAATACCAGCGACTGTCTGAGGTGGTGGTTTGCACCGAATCCGCCTATAGCTCCAGGTGAAACACTGACCACCGCGCCAGGCTTGCCGTTCCACGAGCTTTGTCCATAAGGGCGTGAGCCAACATCTAAAGCATTCTTCAATACTGCCGGTACGGATCGGTTGTATTCCGGTGTAAAGAACAAGAAACCATCAAACGTGCGTAGCTGGTCACGGAAACGCTTCCATTCTGCAGGCGCCGTACGTTCCAGGTCTTCATTGTAAAACGGAAGATCACCAATCTCCAGGATTTCAAGCTGGAGGCGCTCCCCGGCCATGGCCATCATGGCCTTAGCAACCTTTTTGTTCCAAGAGTCTTTACGTAAACTGCCGATCAGCACGGCTACACGGTAATTTTTCATATTCCTATTGTTTTAATGCCGGATGGTTGTGATGTCGCAGGTCTGATCAACCCGGTTAGATCCGGCGTGTTCTTCTGTACATATAAGCGGCTCATCTGCCTTTTTGTTTAAAATCTTTGGTATTGGAAATCGTTTGAAGCCGCTGGTCAACGGTCTTCCGCAAAAGCATCCATCCGAACATTATGGTCGGAAATTTGATAGTCCTGCCACAAAGCAAGATAATATGCAACATATACAATCCTTAGAAGAAGTACTAAATACCCCACAAAAGAAATTGGCTTTTTACCAGAACCTGGTTCTCGTCGCAGCCGCCGATAAGGTTCTTGAAAAAGATGAAAGTGAACTGTTGTTATTTATTGGAAACCGTCTTGGCCTGACTGCCGAGCAAGTGATGCCGATTGCGGACAACCTGGGTGTACTCAGCTTTATCATTCCGGAGGACGGCATACAGAAAACGCTGGAATTGCAGACACTTGTACAAATGATGATGCAAGATGGCGCAGTGCATGATCGGGAATATGCCCTTTGTCTGGAGTATGCCAACCGGATCGGCTATGGCAAGGCAATTCTGGACGATATGATAAAACAGTTCGGAAAATCCGAGAAATAGACGATCAGGGATCGCTAAAAATAATTTGACTGTTCATGGTGGGGTTCACTTCTCTGTAGACCACCCGAAATGCGGTTTTATGAGGTGGCGGCGTGTTCCCCGTGAATATAAAATCAGTTGCTGTATCTACAGAGAGGTTCACCGCATTTAAGTCGGCTAATTTTTCCTGGTTGATCCGAACCGGAACCTCAGCATAAACATAGACGCTTGCGGAACTGTCCACCCCCCAGATCCGCAAGCTCTCCCTGGAGGCCAAACCGAGCATGCCCTCTGTAAACCAGGTCTTATTTAGTCCGCGAAAAGCTACAGCAAAACGCATGGGGGCGCTACAATCATTTTTAACCACCAAAAATTGATTACCGGAATTCGGCAGGTTCTGATTCTGTGTAAATGCCAGGCTTGCGGCTTTCTCGTAGGCAGCCAGCGCATTTTGATAAAGATTTTGTTCCAGAATGGAGTCGGATTTTTTACCCTGGCTTTGTTGAATAGAATCCAGGGATGCGTTCCTTTTTTCAAGAACTGCTACACGCTTAAGCGCCTCCTGGGTTTGGTGATAGCTAAAGAAATGAGATAAAAGCGCAATAAAAAGTGCAGCTATCGCTATCCTGGTCGTGTTTTGAAGTTGATTTCTTTCAGACATGGCCCCTGATCTTAGCATAAGGTACGGAAATCAACTAGTTAATTAAAGTAAATTCAACAAAAAGGCCCGCCTGGAGGTGGACTTCCCCTCGCTTTTGGTCACTTTCCAATTATTCTTTATCTTGATCGAAAGCTTTATATGATCAGGAAAATAAAGGGCTGCTCCAGGCTCATGATACTATTGGTTTTGCTTGCATGGACAAGCTACTGCCCTGCGCAAGACAAAGCAGTACTGAGCCGCGCCCATTCGCATAACGACTATAGTCAGCCTACCCCCTTCTATCATGCTTATAGCCGGGGATTCGGCGCCATTGAGGCTGACGTATTCCTGATCAATGGTCAGTTGTGGGTTGCACATGACGAGGACAAAGCGTTGCAAGGGAAAACGTTGACTGCCCAATACCTCCAACCTTTAAAGATTGCTTTATCCAGGGACACGGGCCGGAAGGTTACGCTGTTGGTCGACATAAAAGGCGACTACCGCACCACCCTTCCTGAACTGCTTCGGGAACTCAAACCGCTTCAGCCTTTCCTGAAGAACGAAGGTTCAGCGGGAAGGTTAAGAATCCTGATCAGTGGCAACCGGCCGCCGCCTGAGGCGTACAGAAACTATCCGCAATACATCTCTTTTGATGAGGACCTGATGCATACCTATGATCCGGAAAGCTTACTGAGAATTGGTCAGATCAGCCTGAGGTTCAGCAATTATTCCGATTGGAAAGGTGTTGGTCCACTACCCGAACAGGATTCCCTGGCTTTGCAAACCGTTATACATGCGGCACACACCTTAAACAAGCCCATCCGCTTCTGGGATGCCCCAGACAATGTCGCGGGCTGGACAGAACTGATCAGGCTTGGTGCTGACGTGATTGGAACCGACCATATTGACGACTTGGCTTCATTTCTGGAGAAAATGCATGGGGAACCTAATCAGTAAGATTAGCACTCCCCACCTTTAAAGCTTGCCTGATCTCCAAACTTTCCCGCGCCTCCAAATTAATGCATGCCGGCTACCTTTAGAACAAGATTGCCCCCTGGCCCTATGCAGCAGCAAGAAACCGGTTATTGGTATGTATTCAAGTCGAATTCTTTTTGCCTGAACCCTTGAGATCCATCCCGCTAAGCCATTCAAACCAAACTCTATCGGCACGATGAAAGCCGTATTATACAAGGCTGATCACCAGAAGATCAGATGCAGGTTAGAAACACATCAAACCCACACTTTATGTGCGCTTCATGTGCGTTTGATCTGCGCTTGATGTGCGTTTGATGTGCGCTTGATCGAAGCCCAATATGAGCCGGTCCGCACCAATGCAAAGAACCGGCGTGGTGCCGGCTCGTTACGTTTTATAGAAATCCTTTGATCTAGTTTAAAGTGATTGTTGCCATTACCGGGAAATGGTCCGAAGGCACCCGCGCCCGGTAATTTTTCAACTTCACTTCTTTAGGAAAGTTAGCAGCTTCATGTGCCGTGTCGGACCCCGTGATGGCAGACCTGTAGGTGTCTGTAAGAACGCCATATTTGCTGACCGAAATATCTGAAGTTAAAAAGATGTGATCGATCCGGCTGTCCGTTTTTGTATTGGGGTCAAAACTATTGAAGGTCCCGTTTGGAACGTACTTGAATTGTGCGGTGGTATAGGCATCACGCAGAACATTTGAATTTTCCAGCACCTGATAACTGTCGCTATTTTGATCCACATTGAAATCGCCGGTTAAGATCGCTGTATGATTCTGCGACAGCTCCTTAACTTTTCTCAGGATCAGCTTTGCGCTTTCATTCCGGGCCAGTTTGCCCACATGATCAAAATGCACATTGAAAAAATACAAGGGCTTCCCGGTACTTAAAACTTCCAGCTTGGCCCAACTGCAAATCCTCGGTAACACAGCATCCCAGCCTTTATTTGGTTTTTCCGTATCAGTAGACAACCAGAAGTCGCCATGTTCCAGTAGTTTAAATTTGCTGGTGTCGTAGAATATTGCAGAATACTCTCCAGCCTCCTTCCCATCATCCCGGCCCCTGCCGGTATAATCAAATCCAGGAAGCTGAGCCTTCAAGTCTTCGAGCTGGTGGTGTAAGCCCTCCTGGGTACCAAAAATATCAAAGCCATGGAAGCGGATCAGTCCGCCTACAAAGGGCAGCCGCTGTTGCCAGCCGTCACCTCTTGCGCGATCTTCCTTATTGTTATCGTTCCTCAGATTATAGGTCGCCACATTGATCGTTTGTGCATATACAAGCGAAAATGAGGTCAGCATAATGAGCGCAACCAAGCATACTGCTCTTCTCAAAATTTCAGGCATCGTGTTTTTCATTGCGGAAATTATCCTTTTATTTTGACATAGGCACCGCCATGCACGTAACCAAATGGTTACCGTTTGATCCCCACTCGCTTAGAATCGCACCGTAGCCGGAAGATATTTTGCAATCAGATCTTCGTAGTAAGGCTTCAATTCGGATAAAACCGGGGCTTTCGGACTTTTGGAGTAGAGGTCGTAGGGATTGAACTTATCCACCCATTTGAACATCTTATGATCATGGGCATTCAGCAGGTGATCGTAAGCATTCTCCCGGTGTTGGGAATAAAAGGAATGGTAGCGGATCATGTACAGCGCTTCTTCAGGCAGGTAATCCTTGGTCAGGTGGTACATATATTCATCATGCCCCCAGGACATATGCACCTGATCCAATCCGCAATTTTGCGTGTACACACCCAGTTTTGTATTGAAGCGCTCATCTTTGGAGTCCGGATTGAGTTCGAAGAACTCAGGAAACACGATCTTGTCGGAGAATCTGCAGCCCACCGGAAAGGTGTCGCCTACTACATTCCATTGCGGCTCACCGAACAGGCACAAGACCTTACCCAGATCATGGATGAAGCCGGTAAGTACAAACCAGTCCGGGTGTCCATCGGCACGGATGGCCTCCGCCGTTTGGAGCAGGTGTTGCAGCTGGTCCAGCGAGGTATCCGGATCGGAATCATCCACCAGCGTGTTCAGGTATTCCATGGCAGACCACCAGGGCATTTCCTGCTGATCAAACTTCAGGAACCTGGCTTTTTTTGCCAGAACATTATCATAGGTCTGGTAAATGTGATTGAGCCTGTAAAATTCCCGAATGGGGTTATCGGACTCCTTGTCATAGCTTCTAAATTCGGCTTTCCCTTTTTCCGGCTTCGGATAACGTTCCAGTACATCATCTTCCCAGGCATCCAGGCCGGATAGCGGTGCATTCTCCTCTTTATTTAGCTTTTTCATAGCAGATGATTATATATGTTAATACTTGATTACCAAAAAACCGTGTAGATACCTGCCAGGATACCGCAGATCACTACAGAGGCTACAATAAAACCCGGCGTTACCCGGAACATTTCTTTTCTGATCTCCAGACCTTTGGGATTGTTTTTCCCTTCAGGATCGGTTAGGCTCACCAGGACCATCATGAAGACGATTATGCCAAACACCCAGGACATGCGGTTTAAAAACGGGATCTCCGCTATGGATCCCCGGCTCAGTTCGGGCAGGAATTTAAAAAGAACGGAAAGCGGAATGGTCAGTATTGCAGCACCTAGTGCCGCCCGGGAGGTTGTCCTTTTCCAGAAAAAACCAAGAAGGAAGATCGCAAATACGCCTGGTGATATAAAACCCACATACTCCTGTATGAATTGGTAAACCTGATCAAAACTCCGCAATGCCGGTGCCACAATAATAGCGATCAGAGAAGAAGCGATAACAGCCCAGCGGCCCACACCAACCATCTTGCGCTCAGAGGCTTCGGTATTGATAAACTTCTTGTAAATATCCAGCGTAAATATGGTGGCGATACTGTTGCATTTTCCGGCCAGGGAGGCGACAATCGCTGCCGTAAGTGCGGCAAACGCCAGCCCTTTAATGCCGGTAGGCAGTAAATTCATCAGCACCGGATACGCATGATCAGGCTTAACCACTCCTGCCGCATCGATCATCTCGGCTTGAAAGTTCCCCTGTTTGAACAAGACGAAAACAGCAATCCCGGGAATGACAACAATGACCGGGATCAGCAGCTTCAGAAAAGCAGCAAAAAGCAACCCCGCACGTCCTGTTTTCAGATCGGCACCCAGGGCACGCTGTACAATGTACTGGTTACATCCCCAGTAATTGAGGTTATTGATCCAGAGCCCACCGGCAAGCACGGCTATACCCGGAAGATCGTTGTAGTATTTATGTCCTTTGGGAAAGATCATATGGAAGTGGTCGGCAGATTGCGCCCGTAACATGGGCAGCACATCCAGAACCCCGCGTGCATGCAGCTTGGTTGCGGCGAGATCCAGCGCCATATAACAGGTGATCAATCCGCCAAGGACCAGCACCAGGACCTGGATCACATCCGTATAACCGATAACCTTCATGCCCCCCAGGGTAATAATGGTCGAGCATATGGCAAGTGCCACGACACAAACGTTAAATGGTATCCCGGTGATCGTTTCAATGGCGAGCGCGCCCAGGAAGAATATGGATGTCAGGTTTACAAAAACATAAACCAGCAACCAGAATACGGCCATCAGCGTGCTTACCGTATTGTTATACCGCCCGGAGAGGAACTGCGGCATCGTATAGATGTGATTTTTGATGTAAATGGGCAGAAAAAAGATGGCCACAATGATTAAGGTTGCCGCAGCCATCCACTCATAGCTGGCAATGGCCAGCCCCATCGCAAATCCCGATCCGGACATACCAATAAAATGTTCCGCGGAAATATTAGAAGCGATAATGGAGGCGCCAATGGCCCACCAGGTCAGGGAACCCTCCGCAAGAAAGTAGTCCTTAGTATCCGTACGGCCCTTTTTCTTTCTTCGATATACCCAGAGCCCATAAGCGGCGATGACAATAAAATAGATCAGGAAAACCAGGTAGTCGTAAAGGGCAAGGTGATTCATGGACAGTCGGTCTGGGGTTTGTTTTACTCAAGTTACAGATTATCCCTTAAACAGCCTAATGCCAGGATCTCTAGAAGCCTTCACAGGAAAATAGCTAAAAGTAGCTATTGCTCCTGATGATTTTACTGCCCAACTTTACGCAAGTAATCAGGAGTTCATGCAACAAGCATAAAACTTCGTAAACCTTAAACAACAGATTTTCACAACACACGGCAAACTTGTTCCCCTTAGTTTTCAGGACAATTGCCCATCCCATTAAATCATCGCCCTCATTTTTAGTTTGGTAATCATCTAGTCACGTACCCGATGGAAGCGATCAGCACCAGCAACAACTGGTATATATTATACACGTTCCCGAATCTGGAGAAGAAGATCTGCAGGGAACTCAGCCGGAAACGAGTCGAGGCGTACCTGCCCTTGCAAAAGGTGATCCGCCAACGTAGCGACCGCAGAAAGGAATTGAGTATCCCCATGTTCCCCAGCTATATTTTTATCCGGAGCAATGACCGGGAACGCTTCAAGTTGCTGGACATTGGAGGAGTCATGAAGTACATCAGCTTCGATGGAAAACCGGCGAAAGTTTCGGTGGAAGAAATTGATCACATCAGGCGATTCGAGGAAAGCAGCTGTGAGGTAGAGCGCCAGTTGGTTCAAGGCGATCAGGTGCTCATCGTAAATGGTCCATTTACAGGTTTGAAAGGCATTTTATTTTATAAAAAAGGTAGGGAACGGGTGGGTATCCATTTGACCTCGATTAATCACTTCGTCTCTGTAGAAGTTGGCACATCCAGCTTAAGAAAAATATAAAGCATTATTTGCTTTCATTTATAAACATTCAGGGCAGTCCATGTAACTACCCTTAAGCAGAGCTTTACACAAGCTCCAGATTTTATGCCGCAGCCGCTGATTTCCTGCATTATGCCGACCTACAATCGGCGACAGTTCGTACCCCATGCCATCCGGTACTTCCTCAGACAAGAGCAAGTAAACAAGGAGCTGATCATCGTGGATGATGGTACGGACTGCATCGCAGACCTGGTGCCGGATCATTCCGGGATCAAATACATCCGGTTAAATAACAAGATTACGCTCGGAGAAAAATTGAACATCGCCTGCAGCAATGCATCCGGTGAGGTCATCGCCAATTGGGACGACGATGACTGGTACGCCCCGCATCGACTGAGGTACCAACGGCAAGCGCTTTCCGACGCAAAAACCCAGGTTTGCGGCATTAACAACTTAATCTACTATGACTTCAGCTGTAAACAAGCCTATGAATACCGGTACCCGAAGGATCAGCGGACCTGGCTGTTGGGGAGCTCTTTGTGCTACTATAAATCCCATTGGGCAACACACCCCTTTGAGAAGATCAATGTCGGCATGGATGGCCTGTTCGTCTGGGCAACATCATCCAGCATGGTCACCGTACTGGACGATTCGACCATGTCTGTTCACATGATCCATAAGCAAAATGTCAGTCAGAAAAACACCTCCGGCGCCTGGTGGCAACCCTACCCGGTTAAGAAAATACAGGAAATCATGAAAAATGATCTGGACTACTATGGCGATGAGCAAATGGCGCTGACTATGCCACCGACTCATGTGGATTCCCTCGTACGACCGCTGAAAACCCAGGCCAAGGAAATCCGGAATATCTACGCCTGCCTGGTTCATGAATCGCTGGATTGTGTAATTGATCTGGTGCGGAACCTGCACCACAACGACCCGGCATCTATTATAATGCTGTTTAACGGCGGTTCAACCTTGTCACTCCATCCTTCCCTGTTCCCTTTTGAAGAATTTGGCGCATCCATTCACCCCCTCCGCAAGCCTGTAAGCTATGGCTATCTGCATGAATTTGCCTTGGAATGCATGGAACTCGCTCTCGATAATTTCACCTTCGACACCCTAACGATCGTGGATTCTGACCAGCTGAGTTTGCAGAAAGGCTATTCGGAATTCCTGGGCACTTTTCTTTCCAACAGACCGGATGTGGGGCTCCTATCCAACCGTCCCGAACGGGTAACTGCCATGGATTCGCACATCTGGACCTCCATCAAGGCCTTTGAAGAAATTGAACTCTGGAGACCCCTCTTGCGCAGGTATCCGCAAGGCGAAGATAAGTTTGTTCATTGGTCGTTTTGGCCCTCCACCGTATTCACTTATGATGCCATCAAGGACCTGGTGAAAGAATTCAAGACCAATGGGGTTCTTCAGGATATTATGCAACAAACAAAGATCTGGGCAACAGAGGAAATCATATTGCCAACGATGGTGAGCCTGCTTGGCTACAAAATTGACCGGAATCCCTGCTGCGCCGATTATGTGAACTACCAGCGGGATTACTCGACAACGGAGGTTCTTGCTGCAAGGGAAACGCCGAGAGCTTTCTGGATGCATCCGGTACCCAGAAAATATGACGACCCCTTACGTAAGCTGGTGCGGCAAGAAGCAAACTATTATGCAAAACCATCAACAATGCTCGTTGACTCCTGCAGCGATAATAACCTTTTCATCGGCAGTAAGGCACTTGAGACCATGCGCGAGATCCCTGGCTGGTTGTCGGATGCAGAAGCCGAGTTGCTGATTGCCACAGGCTTAAAGGCATGCTGCCGCAACAGACAGGCACACCTGCTGGAGGTTGGAAGCTACCAGGGAAAAGCAACGGTTTTATTGGGCCTGGTGGCGAAGTCGGTTTGCAAAGAGTTGAAAGTCTATGCCGTTGATACCCACGATGGCCTCCTTGGATCCAAGGATCAGGGTTTGCATCAGTTTGAACCTTCCTTTGAATCTTTTATTCAGAACATTCACAAGGCTGGATTGGCAGCTACGGTTGTTCCGGTGCAATCGGCATCCAGGGAGGTCAACTTACAAGAAGACCTCGGAATGCTCCTCATTGATGGGCTACACGATTACGCAAGCGTAAGTGAAGATTTCCGGAAGTTCTTTCCGCTATTGGTTCCCGGAGGCTATGTGGCCTTTCATGATTATGCCGACTATTTTCCAGACGTCATTGCTTTCGTCAATGAAATCGCAGAAAAGGAGAAGCTGTGCAAAGTTCAGTTAACCGGCTCGCTCCTGGTGCTACAAAAGCAGGAATCACAAAAGCACGATGAACATAAATAATAGCAACATGGCGAAAGAAGATAATATAAGCCTGCCCGTTTGGTTGTACTGGGAAGGCGACTTGCCCGACTGGATCGCCGAATGCCAGAAAACAGTATTTTCGCATGCTTCCAACGTTCACCTGTTAAGCGATGCCGACTTTGATGAACTGCGGAAAGACGACCGGGACATTGACATCAACCACCTTTATGTGGCACACCGTGCAGACTACATCCGGGCCTATCTGCTTGCCAGGTTTGGAGGATTATGGATTGACTCCGACTGCATTGTTCTAAAGTCCTTACAACCCATTCTGGATCTGCTGAAAACCCACGCCTTCATCGGCTACCGGGAACGTTCCGGAGAGGTAACCAATAATTTCATGGGCGCTGCAAAAGACAGCCCGATTGCGGCAGCCTATTACAACCAGGTTTGCAGCATCCTGCGGGCGGGTGAAAAAATAGAATGGCTAACCCTGGGTTCAAAAGCTTTGACGGCAACCCTGCAAAACACCAGTATTCCCTGGTATGAACTGCAGGTCGATGAAATCCAGCCTATATGCTGGAGCGATCCGGGAGCATTCTTTGTAAAACGGGAAGAGCTGGCCCACGAACTCCAGCTAAACCCCCGTTCAATATGTTACATGCTCTCAGCCAACATGATCCGGGGCTATGTTTCCGAACACGAACACACCAGTCTGGCGGATGCGGATACCTTTTTCAGCTATCTATTAAATAAATCTAAAGAACAGGAACCATGCAGGATCTAATCAACATTTCCTATAGGAAAGATACGGACGACGACCGTTGGGTAATCCCGGAAGTGATGGAGCAGGATATGTATTGTGTAAAGACCAGGCTTGCCCCTATGGAACCCGAAGCGCCAAATTACGTGATTGACTGCGGGGCACACATCGGTGCATTTTCTATGATGTGTGCGCAACACCTGCAGCATAGTGAAGTCATCGCCTTTGAGCCTAATCCAGATAGCTTTAGCTACCTGCAGGAAAATGTCGTTCGGTTTGGCCGTATACAAGCCATGAACAAAGCTGTAGCCGTCAGGGATGGTGAACTTAGACTCTATTCGCCGGATCAAAGTGACTGGAATGGGCGCTGGACAACCCTGCCCAATACAAATCCCTACTTAACGGTAGAAGCCTTGGGCCTGTTCGACTTCATAGATGCACTGGATAAAGAAGTTTTCATTCTTAAGCTGGATATTGAAGGTTATGAAGAGCAGCTTATAGAGGCTGCCCGGGAAGAAGACATCCGAAAAGTTCAAGTGCTGATCATTGAAACACATACCGATCACTTTAACCATCAGAAGTTAATACATGCCGACTACCAGCTCCTGTACAATCCACATATTTCTGCAGCCAGGCAATTTGTTTATGTCCGGATGTAACCATCCAACCTGAAGAAAAATTATGTTACGCACCGCTTTCGAATTTGTCTCTGAGGAATTAAACGCCTATTTAAGACGGAAGGATCCAACCAACTTTGGTAATGAAGAAATTGTGGTCATCTCCTCCCTGATGAATCCGGATAACACGTTTGCAGTACCAACAGAGGGTAGCGACGTATCCAAGATCATCCTGACGCTGGTCAATTTGGAGGAAGACCGGATTGCGGAATCTCAGTACAATTACAGACGGGTTGAGGACCGTATAGAGGTGGTCAACCCGCCTGTAAACATCAATGCCTACGTTCTGTTTTCCGTGTTTGCGAACAATTACGCCACTGCACTGCGACTTTTATCTTATGTGATTTCGTTCTTTCAGGTCAATTCTTCCTTTTCAGAAGATGAATTCCCGCAGCTCAATGCAAAGGTCGCAAATGACAAGCCCTGGCAAAAAGTTGGCAAACTGCTCATAACGCTGCATTCAGCCACCTTTGAACAGCAAAACAACCTTTGGGCTGCATTGGGTGCTAAGTACATGCCTAATGCCATCTATAAGTTTAAAACAATGAGTTTCATTGACATGGAACCAAAATCAGAGGCACTGCCGATTACTGAGGTCACGATTTACGATAAATAACATGATTAGCATTAAATACAAACCCTTGTTTACGGTGCAATTTACCCACACATTCTATACCTCTGGGCTGTGCCCGGATCTAGAGATCGTGCCAACGGCAGAATGTGCTGGATTGATACGGGCTTTGGGGCTGCACTACCTTCCATCAACTTCTGGCGCTCAACTTTATGCAAAGGTCCGCACGGTTGCTGGTATAGACATCATGCAAAATGCCTTGCCCGAAGGCACCAGATTAAGCTTTCTCCTTCGCTTGAAGGACCGGCGGTTTGAAAATTTCAGCAACCTGAATCTGCTTAAACCTGCCGGAAATCATTACTACTTCAACAATCTGGTCAGCAACCTTGCAGCAGACGCGACGCCCCTGCTGGTTTCCGATACAGGCAGCAAAACGGTTGGCGATAATGATCAGCTACCATTTGTCTCAGGCAGCTTCGCCTTCAGTGACAGTAGTACAGCCACAACGCAAATAGGAAAACTCGAGTTTCTGGACCGGGATGAAGTAGAAGAAATAGAGGTTAAGAATTCAAACAACGTTTTCAATCACAATTTCAATCTGCAAAAACACGGAACCGGACGAACCAGGTTTTCCATAGATGGAACTGAAAAGGCGTTGTTTTATGCCATTCGACCTGAAGAACAAGCTGGACTTTTTGGACTCATTGAAATATTCTATCGGGCAACGCTCCCGGCTGGTTATCAGTTTCAAAATGCGGATCATTCGATTGCCACTAAGACCTATCGGATTGCTTTCACCGCCCGGCAGACCAAGTGGCGCTACATCATCACCCGCAAGTTCAATCCCGCTATTAGTGCCGTTACGGTAGGGAAAACCAACGGATCAACCATCAACTTCAGCCTACTTGGCGGCACACCTGCGGGAACCTTCATTGCCACCTCCGATAATCCACTTCCCTTTGCCGAAACGCCTGTTACGGGCATTAGGCTAAGCGATAATTCAAACAAGGTGATTGTGGCCAACCTACCAAACCCAGCCCTAAACCTGATCAAAACAGAGGGCGCGGAAACTTTTTCAGATATACTGATAACGATATAAAATAACCTACCATGGCAGATGTATTTAAAACACCGGGGGTCTACATCAAGGAGATCCCTACGTTTCCTCCTTCCGTAGCCGAAGTGGAAACTGCAATTCCGGCTTTCATCGGCTATACGGAGAAAGCCAGCTTTAACGGTCAGGATCTTACCCTGAAGCCTCAACGGATCACTTCCTTACTGGAGTATGAAGTGTTGTTTGGGCAAGCACAAAAGGAGGTATCATTGACTGTAAACATTTCTGATGTGCAGGATACCGGCACACTGGTACGCACCATCAATGTGAGCAAGAATGAAGCTACTTCGTCGCGCTTTAAGTTGTACTATGGCTTGCAGCTCTACTTCGGGAACGGAGGGGGCCCCTGCTATATCGTTTCGGTAGGCCCCTATCCCGCTGGCACCCCTTCGGACACGAATGTCTCCAAAGATCAGCTAAAAACCGGATTGGCGGAGATTTCAAAAGTGGATGAACCCACCTTGCTGGTCTTCCCCGACGGAACAGCCCTGGATACTTCCGGGTACTATGAGGTCATAAACCAGGCCCTTTCCCAATGTTTTCTTCTTCAGGATCGTTTTACCATCTTGGATGTGAAACAGGTATCCGGTACACACAACGACATCAACAGCTCCGCGGATGATTTCCGAAATTCGGCAACATTAGGAAGCAATCTGGACCTGATGAAGTACGGGGCGGCTTACTTCCCTTATATTGAAACGACACTCAACTACAGGTATGACGATGCAAAGGTAAATCTTATCTATACGATTAATGGCACTGCAGAAACTGTTGAAACAGAAGGTAGTCCGGACAACCTGGATTTGGGATCCATACTTAACCCGGATCCTGCGATTAAAGCATCCATCCGTAATGGGCTCGGCTTGCAGAAACCGGCACCAACAGTGCCAAGTTCGCCTCCGACCGGCCCCGTGGTGGCTGGAAATACCGAATTGTATAACCTGATCAAACTTCAGATCCAGAAAACAACGATCACCATGCCGCCATCCTGTGCTGTAGCAGGGATCTATGCGGCTGTGGATAGTTCACGCGGTGTTTGGAAAGCGCCGGCAAATGTAACGCTGGCTTATGTGAATGCCGCAAGCCTGAAGATCTCTCATGAAGCGCAGATGTCGCTTAATGTGGATCCAACCTCCGGGAAGTCCATCAATGCCATCCGGTACTTTACCGGTAAAG
>Ga0157371_10000668_pt1 | contig 40664 bp, 34 predicted proteins | sample C45metaG_FD_113462 | JGI IMG/M metagenome (GOLD analysis project Ga0157371, IMG submission 113462) | Corn rhizosphere microbial communities from Kellogg Biological Station, Michigan, USA - C4-5 metaG | ecosystem: Host-associated > Plants > Roots > Rhizosphere > Soil | place: USA: Michigan... | reverse complement strand
TCCTGCTTGGTCGGATGAACATTAATATCCAGCCGCGACGGATCAATATCAATGAACAAAGTATACATCGGAAAACTGTCTTTTGGAATCATGTCGCTGAAAGCGTTCATCACCGCATGATTCAGGTAGGCACTTTTGATAAAGCGGTTGTTGACAAAAAAATATTGATCACCACGGGTTCTCTTTGCCGTCTCCGGCTTGCCCACAAATCCATAAATATTCATGTAATCCGTTTCCTCTTTTACACTTACCAGTTTCGCCGAATAATTATTCCCCAAAATCTGGATGATCCTTTGTTTTAAAGACCCTTTTTCCAAATGAAAAACTTCCTGTCCATTTGAAGAAAGCGAGAAAGACAAAGAAGGAAAAGCCATTGCCACGCGAATAAATTCATCGACAATATGACGCAATTCAGAAGCATTACTTTTTAAAAAATTTCTCCTGGCCGGTACATTGAAAAATAAATTTTTCATCGAAATATTGGTGCCTTCATTCGTTGCGACCGGGCATTGCGACTTGACAATGCTATTTTCTATTTCAATAAAAGTACCAACAGATTCGCCTTTTTTTTTCGTTTTTAATTCAACCTGCGCCACACCGGCAATACTTGCCAAAGCTTCGCCGCGAAAACCCATTGTTTTTATCTGGAAAAGATCATCAATATTTCTTATTTTAGAAGTAGCATGACGCTCAAAGCACATCCTGGCATCGGTTTCACTCATCCCTTTACCGTTGTCAATTACCTGAACCAACGCTTTACCGGCATCATTTACAAAAAGCTTTATTTCTGTAGCCTCCGCATCCACTGCATTTTCCAGTAATTCTTTTACAGCACTGGCGGGCCGTTGGATGACTTCTCCCGCAGCGATTTGGTTAGCAATGTTTTCAGGTAATAAATTAATGATATCAGCCAATGGAACTCGTGTTTTAGGTGGTAAAATTAACGCTTATTTTGTGGAAGATTTGTGAGTTGCACGCAATCAAAAAGTTAAGACCTTTTAGTAAATTTGTTCCATTAAAAATTAAATTCTTCTTTTTGAAATACAATCAAAGCACCTTAACAAAATTGGAGAGAATTCTGAGTGAAGCCGGTTATATTGTGCGTTATGAAAGAGGCTCTTTTCAAAGCGGCTATTGCATCCTGGAAGCAAAAAAAGTGGTCGTGCTCAATAAATTTTTAAGCCCTGAGGGGAGGATCAATACCCTAATGGATATCATTCCGGTTTTGGAAATCAATTATGATTTGCTGACCCGCGATTCCCAGAAATTGTATGATGAAGTGGTCGCAAAGACCGAAAGCCTGGAGAAATAACAAGGCTTTTTTATAAAATTTTTCTCTAATCACTTTTTACTTTCTCCTTAGCTCCAAATTATTTTATAGCTTTGAAAGGTGAGTTACCCTGATCTTCAAGTTACTTTTCTCGGCACCGGCACAAGCGGCGGCGTTCCCATGATTGGTTGTGATTGCGTGGTTTGTTCATCTGAAAATGAAAAAGACAAAAGACTGCGCAGCAGCATTTTGGTTCAAAGCGAAAAAACAACTTTAGTTGTAGATACAACTCCCGATTTCCGCACACAGATGCTGCGAAAAAATGTGAAAAAATTAGATGCCGTCCTTTTTACACATCCTCACAAAGATCACATTGCCGGGCTCGATGATATCAGGGCATATAATTTTTTTCAACAAAAACCAATGGAAGTTTATGCAAATGCGCTGACTGAAGAAGCACTTAGGCGGGAATACTATTATATTTTTTCAGAAAAAAAATATCCGGGAATTCCCAGTATTAATCTTCATACAATTACCAGCACGCCCTTTATGGTTGGTGATATTGCGGTAACTCCTGTTTTCGTTCATCATTTGAAAATGCCGGTCCTGGGATTTCGTTTTGGAAACTTTACTTACATCATTGATGCCAACAGAATTGACCAGGAGGAAAAAGAAAAAATAAAAGGAAGTGAAGTGCTTGTTGTAAATGCGCTTCGGAAAAAAGAACATATTGCTCATTTCAATTTAGAGGAAGCAATCGATCTGGCCGAAGAGTTAAAAATTCCAACTGCTTATTTCACTCATATCAGCCACCAGCTTGGTTTACATGATGAGACCAGCAAAGAACTCCCCCCAAATATTCATTTGGCTTATGATGGATTACAAATCCATATTCCGGGAAAATAAAAATGGTTATTATTTCCTCGGTTACTGCTTAGAAAGAGTCTGGGCCTCGCTTTCCTGCATTTGAAACTGCATTTTATGAAGCTGGTAATAATGTCCGCGCAAATTCATTAACTCACTGTGAGTACCTATTTCCTTGATTTCTCCTTTGTCCAAAACCATAATTTTACTGGCTTTCCGGATAGTAGATAGCCGATGTGCAATCACAATAGAAGTTCTTCCGCGAATCAGTTTGTCAATCGCATGCTGAATTAATAATTCGCTTTGGCTGTCAATTGAAGAAGTGGCTTCATCCAAAACTAAAATCGAAGGATTGTATAAAAGCGCCCGGATAAAAGACAACAATTGCCGTTGCCCGAGAGATAAAGTCGCCCCTCTTTCCATCACATTATAATCGTATCCCCCTGGCAATTGTATAATAAAATTATGGACGCCGATCATCTTCGCTGCTTCAATTGCCTGCTCCCTTCTTATCTCAGGATTTCTTAAAGTAATGTTGTCCAAAACAGAACCACTAAATAAAAATACATCCTGCAAAACCACCGCTATCCTGCTTCTGAGGAAATCAATGTCATAATCATTAATGTCGTGATCATCAATTTTTATTCCTCCTTTATTGATCGGATAAAGACGATTGAGCAAACTGATGATTGAAGTTTTTCCGCTTCCCGTGTGTCCAACAATTGCAAGCGTTTCTCCCGGCTCGATCAAAAAGTTTATGTTTTTTAAAACATAGTTTTCATTGTTGTATGCAAACCAAAGATGATCAAATTCTACTTTTCCTTTTACCATTCCTAAATGAATTGTGTTGTCTTTATTAGGCGTTACATCCTCATTGTCAAGCACTTTAAAAACTCTTTCGCTTGCCACCATGCCCATTTGCAAAACATTGAATTTATCGGCAATCTGCCTGAGCGGTCTGAATAATAAATTCAAGTACATGATAAATGAAATGATTACGCCTGCGTTTGCCGAATAATTTCCTCCCCACCAAACCAAAAGTCCTATTGAAAAAGCAAGCACAATTTCTACAACCGGGAAAAAGACAGAGTAAGCAAAAATCGCTTTAATGTTCGCGTTACGGTGTTGTTTATTGATTTCATTAAACTTATTGAATTCTTTGTCTTCGACAGCAAAAGCTTGAACCACACTCATTCCGGTGATATGCTCCTGCACAAAAGCATTTAATGAAGCGACCGCGTTTCTAACTTTAATAAAAGATTTATTGACACTTTCTTTAAAAAAATAGGTAGCAATAATGAGGATTGGGAATGGTGCAAGACTAATTAAAGAAAGCCGCCAGTCAACACCAAACATGAACAACAAAATTGAAATAATTGAAAGCAAATCCGAAATGATCGGAATCAATCCATTGGCAAAAATATCATTGATGGATTCAATGTCGTTGATTGTTCTGGTCGTTAAAGTTCCAATAGGGGTTTTATCAAATTGCCGCAAATTCAAACTCAATACTTTTTTATATACCGATACACGCAAATCCTTTACCACAGTTTGTCCGAGCCAGGAAGTAATAAATCCAAAATAAAAACGCAGGACCGTTTCCAACAGCAGCATTCCTATCTGTATAATGGTAATAATAACGAGCCAGTAAAGATCCTTGTCTTTTATAAAATGATTTACGGTGTATTGAATCAGGTAAGGACGAAGCGGGGAAAGAACCGCAAGAATGATCGAAAGAAATACAGAAAGATAAATTTTGTTTTTATATGGCAGGGCATAAGCAAAAACTTTCCGCAGCGCGCTCAGATCCATTAATTTCTTGCTCTGTTTTTTGTCTGCCATTAAGCAAATTTAAACCGAAAAAGGGAGATCGGATTTATTTGCGATCAGTTTTAAGAAGAATCTATTTTTGACAATTTATCCAAACATATGAGGCACGGTAGCTTTTTGGCCTTCTACACGCAAATTATTTTGAACTTCTTTTATTCCTGAAACATTTTCCACAAGTTCTTCCGCACGGTGTTTTTCAAAAAGACTATTTACCGTTCCTGATAAAACCAAACCGTTATCTTTTACGTGAACCTCAATATTGGAAGCATCTACCAGAGAATCTTCCATCAGCCGTTCTGCTGCATCATCTTTAATTCTATGGGAAGAGCGTGTGTAATTTTTGGGGCCTTTCCCACGATGCGGGCCTTCAAAACTATAATCTCTTTTTCTACGGTCATAAAAATTATTATTCTTAAACGGATTCCTGATTTTATAATCATTTTCACCCATATCATTTGGTTTTTCCAATTCATTCCTTCGATAATAGCGGTCAGAATGGCCGTCGGTATAATATTCTCTGCTCATATCATTGTTCCCTGATTCATTGATACGGCCGAGATAATAATTCTCATCGCGAGGATCATAATTCCAGTTTGAATTTCTGTATTGATCGGAACTGTGCCAGTTACCTTTATAAGGATTCCAATTGTAATCTCTCATCATTAGGAATTTAAAGTGATTTAATAATTACTGATAAGAAAAAATTATTCCGTTTTTTCCATGAGGAAATAAGCCGGTATGTTAATAAAAAAGGGTATGAGACCCAATCATCCGCTTTTATTTTCCCTGTTCAAAAGGTAATGGCAAAAAATATTTAAAGAATACGTGGTATTAATTTTGTTGAATAGTTTCTACAAAAAAATTAAATAAACCCCGGGTTATTGCTCAAAGGAAAAAATCATTCCTTAAATAGTTCTTTTAAAAAGTCTTTCATGTCATTCCATGAAGCGGAATCTGCTGCTGAATTGTATTTGATCGGCATGTTATATTTTTCACCTTTTCCGGTAGCATTCGGATTGGAAAATGCATGAGAAGCATTCGGATAAACTTTAAAAATATAATCTGCTTTTACAGAATCCATTTCTTTTTTAAATTCCTGTACATGAGGATTTTCGAACTGATCATCACCTCCGTGACAAATTAAAAATTTTGTTTTCATGTTTTCTTCAGGCTTTGCTCCTGTTAAACCTCCATGAAAACTTACCACACCTTTAAGGTCTGAACCTAATTTTGCCGCATTTAAAACGACATATCCGCCAAAGCAATAACCAATTGCAGCCATTTGTGATGTATCCGTTTGAGGATAGCTTTTTAAAACACTGATCGCTGGATCCAATCTTTTTTTTGCGAGTGCCGGATCTTTATAAAACGGAGTGGCCAAAGTTTGGGCTGAAGCAGGATCTTCTGCGGTTTGGCCATTTCCAAACATGTCAACGGCCATTGCAATATATCCAAGTTCTGCTAATTGTTTTGCCCGGCGGCGACTGTAATCATTTAATCCCCACCATTCATGAACAACTAAAACTCCAGGTCTTTTGCCCTGCTGATTTTCTATATAGCAAACATATCCATCATATTTTTTCCCATCAATTTCATAGCTGACCGCATCTTCTTTCACATCGGCGAAAGAAGATTTTTGAGTTGAATCCAAACTATTTTCATTTCCGTTATTTTGTGAATTATTGCAGGAAACATTAGCCATGGAGGTTATAACTAAAGACATAAAAAATAATTTTAAGAGCATAAAAGGTAAATAAATTTTTTGAAAGCCGTTTTAGAATTTGATTTTGTCATCAAGAAAAGGACCTGCAAAAAAATGGCCAGTGATAAAAATCACCGGCCTTGCTTACCTCTGAAACCACAAGAAAAAGTTTTATTTCCTGCTAAAAAGGTAATAGTTCAGTTGAACAATTATTATAAAACAAACGCCTTAATTATAAATTATTATAAGTATTGGAGAGAGGTCTTTTAAAGATAGGAAAAGGAAAAACGTGATGGGAATGCTAAATTAGTAATTAATTATTGATAAATACAATATTCTTAAACTTTAATTTGAGTATTTTTTTAATTCCCGCGATGCTAATTCATCAATTTTTCTGATTTTATAATCATACCACCATTTTGGTGCCGCTTTTTTTAAAACAGTGTCAATACTTCTCATTCCAAATAAATTCCATGCGCCTTTTACTTTACCGGAAAGAGAACTTTGCAAAGCCCGTAAACTCATCGCAAAACCACTGTCAATATATTCCATATGATGCCAATAACCGGCTGGCATAAATAAGGTGTCGCCCGGATTAAGGATTAAATCATAACCAACAGCATGGCGCAATGCAGGAAACTTTTCATAATCCGGAAGGCCATCGTTTTTACTGTAATTCGAAAAATCTGCAAGGCTCAAAACCTCAAAAGGCTTTCTGTACAATTTGTGCTGCTCTTCATGGCGAAACAATAACACTCTTTTTCGTCCCGCAAATTGTGTATGAAATATATGGGAAAGATCAATGTCAAAATGCATGTGCGTAATTGATGACGCCCCTCCTGTAAAAAGCATTGGATATTTTTTTACAAATCCGGTCATCAGATGTTCAGGCCACGTAAAGTCGTTGATCAACTGAGGAGCATGATCAAAAATATTAAACAAGAAAATCCGCCATGCTGCCGGTCCCTGCTGAATCATATCAATATACTCACCAAAAGTTTTATAGTCATCTGCAGTATTTACTGGTGTATATGCGTTGCTTTTTACATTATTATAAAGTCCAACTTTTTTATCCCCAACAATTTCTTTAAAATAATCCCACGACCACCTTTTATAGGCCGGCCACTTTTTTGCAAGTTCCGTAATTACTAACGGTTTTTGAGGGAGATAATAATTGTTTTTAAAATTATCCGGTTCAATATTCTCAACGGTGTCTATTGAATGTAATTCCATTAATCAAAAGTTTTCAATGCAAAATTAGTTATTCTCCACTCTTTTCCTGGGATGAAATTTTAAATGGTATTTGTCAGAAAAATTTCTTTGCCGGCTTTCGAAAAATAATTTAACTATTGTTGGCTTACCTTTGAAGGAGTTAAAAATAACATCACTTGGCTATACATTTTCATCAATTAAGAATAAAAGATATCAGGAGAGAAACTGCGGAATGTGTTTCTATCGCCTTTGAAATTCCTTCGGAAATTGAACCGGATTTTCATTTTATCCAGGGACAAAATATTACTATAAAAACGACTACCAATGCCAATGAAAGACGTTCTTATTCAATATGCAGCAGCCCTCTTGAGCGCGAACTGCGAGTAGCAGTAAAAAAAGTTGAGAACGGATTATTCTCAAAATTTGCGAACGAACAATTAAAAAAAGGAGATGTTCTTGAGGTAATGCCGCCAACGGGTACTTTTTTTACCGGACTAAATCCGGCAAAAAAAAGCGAGTATGTTTTTTTTGCGGCAGGCAGTGGGATCACACCTGTTATTTCACTGATAAAAACCATTCTTGCTACTGAGAAAAAAAGCACTGTTACCTTAATGTATGGAAATAAAAATCTTGCCTCTGTTATTTTTAAAGATCAGTTAGAAGCGTTGAAGGACAAATACTTGAAAAGATTCAGCTTGCACAATATTTTCAGCCGCGAAAAAACAGAATCAGATTTTAATTACGGCAGAATTGATGTTTCAAAACTGAACCAGCTTTCAAAATTTGTCAATTTTAATAAAATAGATAATTTCTTTATTTGCGGGCCTGAAAAAATGATCTTTACTGTAAAGGATTTTTTAAAAGGATGGGGGATTGAAACTGAAAAAATTCATTTTGAATTATTTACCACACCGACCAAAAAGCACACCAAAATTTATAAACCCGTAGAAGAAACTATACCATCCGGGAGCGATATCACTGTCAGGATTGATGGACGCAGTTTTGAATTTAAATTAGGCTATAACGAACAGACTATTTTAGATGCCGGACTGGCACAGGGCGCAGATCTTCCTTTTGCCTGCAAAGGCGGTGTTTGCTGCACATGCAAGGCAAAATTAGTAGAAGGCGAGGTGGAAATGGAAGCAAATTACGGACTGGAAAAAAGTGAAGTAAAGGAGGGATTTATTCTGACATGCCAGTCGCACCCACGGAGTGAAAAAGTGGTCGTTGATTATGACCAGGCGTAAAAGCCGGATCCTTCGTTGCGTAAATTTAACCGCTTCAAACATCAAATGCATTAGGGATTTGCTAACTTTGGGAATAAAGTTTTCTGCAAATGAATGAAGAAAAATTATTAGCCACATTTGATGACAAAATCGCTAAAGAAATAAGAATAGAGCCCAAAGACTGGATGCCGGATGATTACCGCAGGACTTTGATCAGGCAAATATCCCAGCATGCTCACAGTGAAATTGTTGGAATGCTTCCTGAGGCAAACTGGATCACACGAGCTCCTTCATTGAGAAGAAAAGCAACTTTATTGGCAAAAGTGCAGGACGAAGCCGGACATGGATTGTATTTATACTGCGCCGCTGAAACTTTAAATATTTCACGCGAAGAAATGACTGATCAATTGTTAACCGGTAAAGCAAAATATTCTTCTATTTTTAATTATCCAACACTTACATGGGCTGATATGGGAACGATTGGCTGGCTAGTAGATGGAGCTGCAATCATGAATCAGGTTCCATTGTGCCGGGCTTCATATGGTCCGTATGCAAGAGGAATGATTCGCATTTGCAAAGAAGAAAGTTTTCATCAAAGACAAGGCTACCAAATTTTGTTGACTTTATGTCGCGGAAGTAAAGAACAAAAAGCAATGGCACAGGATGCGCTCAACCGTTGGTGGTGGCCAAGCCTGATGATGTTTGGCCCCAATGATGATGCTTCACCCCATACTGCACAATCCATGAAATGGAAGATAAAGCGGTTTTCAAATGATGAGCTGCGACAAAAATTTGTGGATGTTTGTAAACAGCAGGCAGATATTTTGGGAATCGTTATTCCAGATGCTGATTTGAAATGGAATGAAGAAAGAGGTCATTATGATTTTGGGGAAATAAACTGGGAAGAATTTTGGAACGTGGTAAAAGGAAATGGCCCCTGCAATAAAGAACGCCTGGATGCAAGAATTAAAGCGCATGAAGACGGAGCCTGGGTTCGTGAAGCTGCTTTAGCATATGCGGAAAAGAAAAGGAAAGTGCCAAAAAAGGAAGAAGAAGTTTTAAGTGGGTTTTAGGTTGCACTAATGCACATCGGAAAAAATGCAATATTAGCAAGTGGCTTTGACGTTTGAAATTCCAATTTGCAATTCTTACAGTTTGTTCTTATGAAAACATAAAAAAATATAAAATGAAAAATCAGGCAGAGCCGCTTTGGGAAGTTTTTATCCGTAGTAAACAAGGACTGGAACACAAGCATGTTGGCAGCCTTCATGCTACTGATCCAAAAATGGCAATTGAAAATGCACGGGATGTCTATACCAGAAGAATGGAAGGCGTTAGTATTTGGGTGGTTGAATCAAAAAATATTTATGCAACAAATCCCGACGATTCTGAAAGCCTTTTCGATCCTGCAAATGACAAAATTTACCGTCATCCTACTTTTTATGATTTACCGGACGAGTTAAAATATATGTAGGCGTTCAACTTTGAATTAAAACAAATATGGAAAACCGGGATAAAAGCGATTTGGAAAATTACACCCTTTTTCTGGCCGACAGTTCTTTAATTATGGGCCATCGGCTCAGTGAATGGACCGGACACGGACCAATGCTTGAACTGGATATTGCTGTCAGTAATATTGCTTTGGATCTAATAGGGCAGGCCCGAAATTTTTATCAGTACGCTGCCCGCATTGTTAATGAAAGCGTCCTGACGGAAAAAAGTATAACAGAAGATGATCTGGCCTATTTGAGGGACGCAAATCAGTATAGAAATTTATTGATAACAGAACTTCCAAATGGTGACTGGGCAAAAACAATTGGAAAAATCTTCTTCTTCAGTACCTGGCAATTTTATTTTTATCACAAACTTATTTACGCCGCTGATAAACAACTGGCCGCTATTGCTGAGAAATCTTTAAAGGAGGCCACCTATCATTTGAAATGGAGCAGCCAATGGGTAATAAGGTTGGGGGATGGGACCGGAGAAAGTAAAAAAAGAATGGAAAATGCCATTAGGGAATTGTGGCCTTACACCGGTGAAATGTTTGTCGCTTCTGAGTTTGAAGCAAGTACCGAAAAACGTTTGTGCATCGACGTTAGTGGCATCAAAGAAGATTGGCTCTATAAAATAAAGAGCATTTTAAAAGAGGCAACCCTTGATTTTTCATCAGAAAAAACATGGATGCAAACGGGCGGTAAAAACGGAATTCATACAGAACATTTAGGCTTTATTCTTGCTGAAATGCAATTTTTACAACGGGCCTATCCCGGATTGGAATGGTAAAATTTGAATTATGAATGATGCAGCAAAAAATACTATTAATACTTCAAAAGAGCAAACAGAAAAAAGAATATGGAGGATCTTACATTCTGTAAACGATCCGGAAATTCCTGTTTTATCTGTTCTGGACCTGGGAATTGTCCGCGATGTTCATTTTGAAAACAAAACGGCAGAAGTGGTTATTACACCAACTTACAGTGGATGTCCGGCTATGGATTTTATTGGAATGAATATCAGAAAAACGCTTGCAGAAAATGGGATTGAAAAAATAAAAATCACTCACCAGCTTTCTCCTGCCTGGACAACTGACTGGATGACTGAAGAAGGGAAACAGAAATTAAAATCGTATGGAATAGCGCCGCCTTCTTCAAAAACTTTTGACAAAAATTATTTGCAAAGTCTTCCTGTTCAATGTCCACATTGTAGCTCAATGAAGACAAAATTGATCAGTGAATTTGGATCCACCCCCTGCAAAGCAATTTATCAATGTACAGACTGCGGCGAACCTTTTGATTATTTTAAATGTCATTAAATTTATCATTTAAAATTCCTCACTTTTAATTTAACCGATGACATCCATTCTATTTGAAATAAAAAATTCTATCGCTTTTATCACATTAAATCGCCCCGAAAAGTACAATGCATTCAACCGGGAAATGGCGTTGTTATTACAGGAAAAATTAGATGAATGTGAAAAAAACATTTCAGTTCGCTGTGTATTGATAACGGGCGCTGGCAAAGCGTTTTGCGCAGGGCAGGATCTTTCAGAAGTGGTCGATCCAAATGGTCCGGGAATGGAGAAAATCTTGTCGGAACATTATAATCCTGTTGTCAGAAAAATCAGAAATTTAAACAAGCCGGTGCTTTCGGCCGTCAATGGGGTGGCGGCCGGCGCCGGAGCAAACATTGCATTGTGTTGTGATGTAGTTATCGCTTCAGGTCACGCTTCATTCATTCAGGCTTTTAGCAAAATCGGATTGATTCCGGATAGTGGAGGAACGTATTTTTTACCCCGCTTAATCGGATTTCAAAAGGCATCGGCTTTCATGATGCTGGGCGATAAAATTCCCGCAATTGAAGCGGAAAGAATTGGGTTGATCTATAAATATTTTCCTGAAGAAACATTTCTGTCAGAGGCAGAAAAAATTGCAATAACTCTTTCCCAATTACCTACAAAAGGGCTTGCTTTTACCAAACGGGCTTTGAATAAATCTTTAGATCAGAGCCTTGAGCAACAGTTGCAAACCGAAGATTCATTTCAACGCATAGCCTCCGCCACAAATGATTTCAGCGAAGGAGTTTCAGCATTTTTAGAAAAAAGAACTCCCAATTTCAAAGGAGATTAATCCGATGCCATTTCTAATAATTTCTTCACCGTATTCCAGTTTCTTGTTGTTGCAGTTACTTTTAATTTCTTTTCAAAAAAACTGTTGGACAACTTTGTCTGGCCATAGCTTCCCGGAATATGCAAAAAAATATTTCTCCCGTTTATTGCAAATTGATCCGGCGAGAAGTTATTATTTACAATACTTTGGGCATTTTCTTTTGCAGGGTCCTCAGAAAGAAAAGTAACATGAAGTTTTTTTAAATCAATACCCGGATCTTTTAAAAATGGATTTAAAGAAATAACTGTTTTTAATTCTTCCCTGCTTCTGATAATTGTGGGCACATGAAAACGAAACTCTTTCTCAATGGCGGTTTCAATAATTATTGCCAGTTCTGAATTGGTATATTCTATATCGCTTTCAAAAACCACATTTCCACTTTGAATATAAGTTTGCACTCGTTTAAAATGTAATTTTTCAAATAATTCCTTTAAATCCTTCATTAAAATTTTTTTCTGTCCGCTGACATTAACTCCTCTCAGAATTGAAATAAATGTTTTCATTAAACAAATATCCTCCAAAGAAGGTCGAAATAAAACGTAATTTTTTACCGGTCATCAGATTTTTTTTCCTTTTATAAAAATTTATTCCTTCTTCTTTTTCTGCTTAAACCCGGCAAAACGCTTGTCAACAGTGAGTTGAAGGCATTTTGCCAATAAGCTTTATTAATTGCTACCTTAAAAAAGCAGGTATTATGTATTGCATAGTATTCTAAAACTTACTATCTTTGTCAAAGAGATTTGAAAAAAATTGTTTCAGATTAAAAACCAATAACAATGAATATTGATAACACAGCAAGCCAGATGCGAAAAGGGGTTTTGGAGTTTTGCATTTTATCGATAATAAAATTGGGTGAGGCATACCCGAGTGATATTATCGACATGATGAAATCAGCCAATCTCAACATTCTGGAGGGAACATTATACCCTTTGCTAACCCGATTAAAAAATGCCGAATTTTTAACTTATCGCTGGGTAGAAAGTAACAGTGGTCCGCCAAGAAAATATTTTTCACTTACAGAAAAAGGTGCAAAATTTTATGAAGAATTAGAGGCAACATGGCTGGAATTGGCAGGAGCAGTAGAAACTATAACCGGCAAGAACAACTAATACAAAATCAACTTAACAACCAATAAACTGAATTAAAATGAAAAAGGTAATAAATATAAATTTTCAGGGTACGATAGTACCAATTGAAGAAAGTTCTTATGAGTTGCTGCAACAATATATTGAAAGCCTGCGCCGATATTTTGCCAACGAGGAAGGTAAAGATGAAATCATCAATGACATCGAAAGCCGTATCAGTGAATTGTTTCAGGAGCGTTTAAAAGGTGGGAGCACCTGCATCACAGACGACGATGTAAATGTCATTATCAAAAATATGGGGCGGCCTGAAGATTTTGAAGAAGCTGAGGCAGAAAACAAAGAGACCGGTAAAAGTGAAAGCTCTCAAAAATATAAAGGTTTTTTCCAGGGAGACTTTAACTGGAAAGGAAAAAGGCTTTATCGGGATGAGAATAATAAAATTCTGGGTGGCGTTTGTAGTGGAATTGCCGCTTACTTTGGAATCGATCCCGTTATCGTAAGAATTCTGTTCCTCATTTCTGGTATCGGATTCCTCGCTTACATTCTTCTTTGGATGTTTGTTCCCGGAAGCAATTCTCTGGAAAACGGTGTCCGTAAAAGATTATACCGCAATCCTGATGAAAAAATAATCGGAGGTGTTTGTAGCGGAATTGGAAGTTATTTTGATGTAAATCCCTGGCTTCCAAGATTCATCTTTCTAATTCCTTTCATTACTTTCTTTTTCAGATGGGGACATATTGGACCTCTGACTTTTCCAAATTTCTTAAGCTTTTCGTTTAGCCCCGGAAGCTTTATCATCTACATTATTCTTTGGCTGGTAATTCCTGAGGCTACTACTACATCAGAAAAACTGGAGATGAAAGGAGAAAAAGTAGATCTAAATTCTATTAAAAATTCTGTTCTGAAAGAAATGAAAGAAGTCGGTGAAAGAGTAGGCAAAATGGGCCAGGATGTTGGCGAAAGAGTGGGCCAGATGGGAAAAGAAGCCGGTACTTTTGCTAAAGAAAAAAGTACCGATTTTGGAAAAGAAATTCATTCTGTAAGTCACAGGTCAAGTGGCATTTTAGGAAAGATTATCATCACTATTTTTAAAATTTTCCTTTATTTCATTTTGGGTGTTATTGCTTTGGCAATCATTGTTGCGCTCTTTTCAATAGCAATCGCCGCCATTGGATTATTTCCCCTGAAAAACTTTGTTCTTACAGATGGCTGGCAAACTGTATTTGCGTGGGGAACGCTTATTTTCTTTGTGGCAGTTCCGGTAATTGGTATCATTACATTTATCATTAGAAGATTTGCAAGAGTAAAAGGAACCAATAAATTAATGCGCTATTCATTTATCGGTCTTTGGATTTTAGGAATTGTGTGTTTCATTTCTTTGATCACTTCAATCGGCCGCGATTTTAAAAGTATCAGTTCTTTAAATCCCCAACCCATAATACTGCAAAATGCAGGAGTGAAATATCTTGAGGTAACACCAATTGAAAATATGGATTACAGAAGAATAGGATGGTTTCACCTTGAACCTTTCGGAGCTTTTGGTGCAACAGATGATACTGCTTTTATTGGTAACGTACGAATAAAAATAACCAAATCGCCGACAGATAGTTTTCAGATAACCGTTTTGAAAATGGCGAACGGAAGAACCAGGAGGTCTGCTGATACCATGTTGTCACTCATCAAATTTAATGTAAGCCAAAGTGATTCTATTGTCATGATGGACCGCGCAATCACGATCAATACAAACGATAAATTCCGCAACCAAAATGTGGAAGTGACAATAGCCGTGCCTGTCGGTCATTATATTAAAATAGATAAAAACTTTGGTTACGGCAATCGCGTTCGGCTAGGCCCTTTCTTTACTGACAATGACCATTGGTTTTATAATAATGATAACGAAAATGATTTTGAATTTAATTATGGTGAAAAATACCTCATGAAAGAAGATGGACTTTACACGCTTGGGGGTAAACGTTCAGACGACAGAAATGACGACTGGAGCAACTCAGGCGACAATAATACTCCCAATCCGCCTTCAAATAACAATAACGAAAACTACCGTTATGATCAAAATAATAAAATTGATTCTTTGAAGAATGAACAGGAAAAACAAATTCAAAAAATGCAGGCTGCTGTTGATTCCACGAAAGCAGCACAACAGAAAGAAGTGAATAGAATTAAAGATTCATTGAATAAAGCAAAAGAAGAGATCGATCAAAAAATTGAAAAATTAAATAAAGGAACCGCTTTGTATCAAAAGAATTCAGAGCAAAAACTTTCAGCAAATTATACTTTCATCATGTATATCTAAACTCTGTTGGAAGGTTAGTTGATTGGCTTCATGCATTTTGCATGAGGCCTTTTTTATAAATGCCCTTTTGAATACTTATTCAACTGCTTCAAAAAAATGGAATTAACTTTGTATGCGAACTTGAAAATAAAACACATAATGAATCCTGAAAGAACAGAAGTTTCCACGCTTGGGGAGTTTGGCTTAATAGATCATCTCACAAAAAATAATGAAATCCGCAATGCTTCAACAATTGTTGCTGTAGGTGATGATGCTGCCGTAATGGATCATTTTGGGAAACAAACCGTTATAACAACGGACCTTTTAATTGAAGGAATTCATTTTGACCTGATGTATACTCCTCTAAAACATTTAGGCTATAAAAGCGTGGTCGTAAATCTCAGTGATGTTTATGCAATGAATGCCTCGCCCGCACAAATTACCCTGAGCGTGGCTTTCAGCAATCGTTTTAGTGTGGAAGCCCTGAATGAATTTTATGAAGGCGTTTATGCAGCTTGTGATAAATATAGTGTTGATCTTGTTGGCGGCGATACTTCTTCTTCCCAAAAAGGTTTTATTATTTGCGTCACCGCCATTGGAGAGGTGTCGCCAAATAAATATGTAACAAGGAATGGTGCGAAAAAGGGTGACCTTATTTGTGTAAGTGGCCAATTAGGCGGTGCTTTTTTAGGATTGACTTTGCTGGAAAGAGAAAAGAAGGTTTTTCTTGAAACAAAAGGTGTTCAACCCGATCTTGAAAACCAGGATTATATAGTAGGAAGGATTTTAAAACCGGAGGCAAGAAGAGACATCATTGAATTTTTTGCAGAAAAAGAAATGATGCCAACAGCAATGATCGATATTAGTGACGGCCTGAGCAGTGAACTTTTACATATCTGTAAGCAAAGCGAAACAGGTTGCGTATTGTATGAAGAAAAAATTCCTGTCAATGAGATGGCGCGGCAGTTTGCTTACAGGCTTGAGCTAGATCCAACTGCATGTGCATTAAGCGGTGGTGAAGACTATGAACTGCTTTTTACAATCGATCAAAAAGATTTTGAAACAATTTCTGCAAATCCAAATATCACTGTGGTCGGTTACATTACTGAAAAAGAAAAAGGATCAATAATCAACACTAAAGGAGGAAACACACACCCTCTTACTGCCCAGGGATGGAATGCGCTTAAGTGATTTTTTAATTTAAAGAATTTTTATCGAACATATTTTTTACGAGTTTAAAATCATGAGGCGACTATTATTCTTGTTTCTATTACCAATTCTTTGTTCCTGCTCGGTTTCCAGAAATTACAATCCGAATAAAAAATATTCTAAAAAAGAGCTTCAGCAAGATTATACGTTACTGCGAAATATTTTAGAAAAAAAACATCCTGCTCTTTACTGGTACACTCCCAGGGACAGCATGAATTATTATTTCGATGCCGGATTTAATGCGATATCAGATTCAATGACTGAACTACAGTTTGCGTGGAAAATTCTTGCTCCGCTTACTTCAGAAATTCATTGCGGACACACCAGCTTTAGCATGAGCAAAGGCTGGAATCATTTTATAAAAAACAAAACAATCCCTTCCTTTCCACTTTTTTTAAAGGTTTGGAAAGACACAATGATGGTTGTTGGAAATTTAAATCATCGAAATGCCTTAATAAAAAATGGCTCATTTGTAAAGGCAATAAATGGAATTAAAACCGCCGACCTGATCAATTATATGTTTCATTTTTTGGTTGAAGACGGTTATGCTGAAAATGTAAATTATATCCGCTTAAGTGCTGATTTTCCTTATTTTCACAGGAATATTTTTGGCTTATATAAAATATACCAGATTGATTATAGTGACAGCAGCGGAGTAAATAAAAATATTTTAATACCGTATTTTCAACCGCAGCCTGACAGTCTGAAAAAAGAAAAAAGAAACTACAAAAAACGAAGATTCACACAGAAGGAAAGACTGGAATACAAGCGCTCATTAATTTATGATTCTTCATTTGCTATGATGACAGTAAATGAATTTTCAAAAGGCCATTTAAAAAATTTTTTTAGAAAATCTTTTCGTGAAATGCGAAAAAACGGAACAAAAAATTTAGTGATTGATCTTAGGGCAAATGGGGGTGGAGACATTATTAAATCTGTTTTTCTAACAAAATATCTGAGAAGTACCGCATTCAAAGTGGCAGACACGGCCTATGCAGTTTCCGATAATTTTTCACCTTACACAAAATATATTTCTCATGGATTTTTAAATAATCTGGGTTTGCTCTTTGTTACCCATAAAAAGAAAGATGGCAAATATCATTTTGGATATTGGGAAAGAAAAACATTCAGGCCAAAACGAAAAAATCATTTTAATGGAAACGTTTTTGTTCTTACTAACGGTCTCACTTTTTCCGCCTCATCTTTATTCTGCAATGCAGTAAAAGGACAAGAAAATATCAAGTTAGTTGGACAAGAAACCGGCGGAGGCTGGTATGGGAATTCAGGAATTCTCATTCCGGATATTACTTTACCAAATACAAAAGTGAGAGTGCGGCTTCCTTTTTTTAAATTGGTTCAATTCAATCATATCTCAACAAAAGGAACTGGCGTCATTCCTGATATTTATGTTGGTCCTGAATGGAGAAATATTTTGAAAGGCGTTGATACTAAAATTGAAAAAGTCAACCAACTAATTGAAGCGAAAAGAAATAAAGACCTTTCAAATTAGGATTTTCTAATTCCCCATTTGTTGTTACTTTGTCGAAATTAAATTGGATTTTGAATAAAATATACCAATTTTTTAATTCAAAATAAACCGGTAAATATTTTATGCAGTTCAATCAAATAATCTCTCAGCAGCAGGTTAAACATCATTTAAAGGAATTAGTTCAAAAAAACCGCCTTTCTCATGCGCTTTTGTTTCTTGGAAAGGAAGGATGCGGCGCTTTACCTGTGGCGATAGCATTTGCTCAGTACATTCTTTGTGAAAAAGTAAATTGGAGTAAAAAAAATGCGGCTTCATTGTTCGCAGAGACTGAATCTGAACCTGAAATAATTAATTTAGAAGACAGTTGTGGCCAATGTCCTTCTTGCCAAAAAGTGAGTCAGCTAATTCATCCTGATCTTCATTTTTCCTACCCGGCATTAAAAAAAGACAGCCGGCACGACCGGGTTTTAAGCACTGATTTTATAACTGAGTGGCGCGAATTCATTCAACAGTTTCCTTATAATAATGTTTCAGACTGGCTTAATTATTTAAAAGACAATTCGAGATCTAAAATTGAAAATGCGGCAAATAAACAGGGTAATATTACCGTTTTTGAGTGCGACGATATTTCATATAAGCTAAGTCTAAAAGCATTTGAAAGCAGTTATAAAATTCTGATTATGTGGATGCCGGAATTTTTAGGAAAAGAGGGAAATAAATTGCTTAAATTAATTGAAGAGCCTCCTGCAGATACACTTTTTATTTTAGTTGCAGAAGATGAACAAGCGATCTTACCAACAATTTTATCCCGAACTCAATTAATAAAAATTCCTTCCTTTACAAATGCGGAAATTAAAGAATCATTAATTGAACGCTATAATCTTTCATCCGAAAAGGCCGAACAGATTGCTACAATTTCTGAAGGAAATTTCCGTGAAGCAATCCAAATATTGGCAAATCCGGAAGAAGACATGCAATCACAGGTTCGTGATTGGTTGAATCTTATCTTAAACAATAATGTCAGTTCTCAATTAAAATGGATAGAAGAAATCAGCAAATTGGGACGTGAAAAACAAAAACTCTTTTTAAAATATTTTATTCATTTGCTTGAACAGGCAATTCGGGCTTGTTATCTTCATGAAGAAAATATTTCAATTATTCCTGAAAAGGAACGAGATTTTGCTTTTAGAATTAATAAACTATGTGGTATGGAAGCGCAGGAGGAGATAATGAAAGAATTGGATAAGGCGATTTATCATATTGAAAGGAATGCTCACCCCAAAATGTTATTTCATTCATTAACGATTCGGTTTTATCATATTATCAAAGATAATTCGCTAATTTTGGTTAACTGAGGTAAAGAATGTGAAGATGATTTGGTAATTTTTTTTCAAAAATTTATTGTATATATTTTTAATAAGTCGTTGATAATAAGAAATAAAAGAATTCTCTTTTTAGAAATACTTTATTGAAAAAAAAATATTCTCATCTCCTCCCCCTTTCCTATTTATTTATTAATATTCTATTTATATAATATGAGCTGTACGAGTTGTGGAACCGGTAAACCTAATGGCTGTAAAAGCAATGGAGGTTGCAGCACCGGTGGTTGTAACAGATTAAATGTGCATGATTGGCTTTCAAACCTTCCAATTGATGACACGGAAAGTTCTTGTAGAATTATTGAGGTTTCCTTTAATCAGGGAAGCCGAAAAGACTTTTATAGGAATAGTACTTTAAATATTTTTTCAAAAGGAGACATTGTTGCTGTAGAAGGAGTAAGTGGTTTTGATGTAGGAACGGTTAATCTTACCGGGGAACTGGTAAGATTACAAATGAAAAAGAAACGGGTTGATGAAAATAGCTCCGATATAAAAAAGATTTTAAGATTAGCTACTGATAATGATATTTCAAAATGGAAAGAAACAAAGGCGCGTGAAAGAGAAGTGCTGATCAGAAGCCGGGCCATCGCACGACAATTAAAAGTTGATCTTAAAATGTCCGAAGTCGAAATTCAGGCAGATTCCAGAAAAGCAACTTTCTTTTATATTGCTGACGAGCGAGTCGATTTTCGCGAGTTGATTCGAATTTATGCAAGTGAATTCAAGGTAAAAGTAGAAATGAAACAAATTGGGGCACGCCAGGAAGCAGGAAAAATTGGAGGAATAGGAAGTTGTGGACGTGAGCTCTGTTGCAGTACATGGCTCACCGATTTTAAAAGCGTAAATACCAATGCTGCCCGTTATCAAAATTTAAGTATCAACCAAACCAAACTGAGTGGACAATGCGGAAGATTAAAATGTTGCTTAAATTATGAATTGGACACCTATCTTGATGCTTTACAATATTTCCCAGATGATGCGGATGTAATTGAGGTGGCAAAAGGACGTGCATTCCTCGTAAAAAAAGATATTTTCCGCAATTTGATGTGGTATACGATGGCAGATAGCACAAAACATTACCCTCTTACTATTGAAACAGTAAAAAAGATAAAAGAACAAAACAAGCAGGGAATTAAACCGGAAGCTTTAGAAACAGTAGAAATCATCAGCGGAAAACCTAAAGAAGTTGAGCCCGAATTTGTTGACGTTGTTGGTCAGATAAGTCTTAAATCTTTAGAAAAGAGCAATCGAAAAAAGGGGAACGACCGCAGATTTAATCCAACAGACAAAGGAACAGCCGAGCGAAATTCTCTTCAGAATCCGCAAAATAAGGGGCCAAAAAATCAAAAAAACCGGAACCGTCCCAATAATAATATCAAAAACAGGCCGCCTTCAAAATAATTGAATTTATTTGTTTTTTTGTGACTGTACAGCCGCAGGCATACACGAAATCATGTAACGGTCATGGACATACGATTTTACCCAACAACCCTGTATACGATTCAAAAGAAAAGCGTCAAATTGCAGATTTGGTTCAATAATATTGATTTCTTTCAATTTCTTCTTTAACCACATCTGGGACCAGATATCTGATAGATTTTTTTTCTTTAATCATTTCCCGAATTTGGGTACTGGAAATATCTAGCAATGGCGCTTTGAGTAAGATGATCTTATCAGTTAACCTTTCTTTAGAAACTTTAAAGCCAGGGCGCTCATAAATAATTATAGGATAATTTTTTAACAGCGTTTCTGAATTTTTCCATTTATCAATATTCTGAAAGCTATCGCTACCAATTATTACTGAAAATTCATTTGCCGGGTATAATTCCTGCAAATAAGTAAGTGTATCAATTGTAAAGGATGGAACCGGAAGTTTAAACTCAATATTTGATGAACGCAATTTCTTCTCTCCCTCAATGGCTAAATCAATTAAATGTTTCCGGTGATTTTCATTAATAATAGCATTTTTTGCCTTAAAAGGATTTTGAGGTGAAACAACAAACCAGATCCTATCCAGAGAAGTATAATTTGCAATATGATTTGCAATAATTAAATGACCGTTGTGAACAGGATTAAACGAACCAAAATATAAGCCGATGGTCATTCTGTTCTATTTTAAGAGGCGACAATTTTGTCAACAATAATTTGCTCAGCCTCGTCAAGTCGGAGGCTTAAAGAATATCCGGCAACTAAAATATAAATTGGATCTCCCAGAGGTGCTTTTTTCCAAACAGTAATTTCTTCTTCAGGCAGGCAGCCCATCTCCATTAGCTTTAAAACTATTTCGTGATTTTCAAAAGACTTAATTTTTACTTTTGTTCCGGTTTTTACCTGTGATAATTTCATTTTGTCAGTAGAGCCGCTTTTTGGCTTTAATAATTCTTTCATCTTAATATTAATTCTTTGGCTACAATAACCTTTACCAACCATGATGTCTCCTTCAAATTAAAAGATAAGCTTCTTTTAAAAAGCTTCCTGCTAACAATCTTTGCACAAGAAGAAAAACCTTTAAAGTCATTGTCCTATATCTTTTGTAATGACCAATTTTTGTTAAAATTAAATCAACAATACCTAAACCACGATACGCTTACCGATATTTTAACGTTTACACTCTCAAATTCTTCCCTGTCCATTGTTTCAGAAATCTATATAAGCATAGACCGGGTTCAAGAAAACGCAAATGAAATGAAAATCGATTTTACTAAAGAATTATACAGAGTAATGATCCATGGCATTTTACACTTATGCGGTTACAAAGATCATACTGAAGAGGAAAAAAGAATAATGCGGCAAAAAGAAGATTTTTACCTGCAGCAGATTTAACGTTTCACGTGAAACATTTTGAGAAGTTTCACGTGAAACATTATAGGAGAAAAAACGAAAACTCTATTTTTGCAAAATGTTTGATAAGTACGATGTAATTGTTGTCGGAGCGGGACATGCAGGTTGCGAAGCGGCAGCTGCCGCAGCGAATTTAGGAAGCACCACTTTGTTAATTACCATGAATATGCAAAATATGGCTCAAATGAGTTGTAATCCTGCAATGGGCGGAATAGCAAAGGGGCAAATTGTAAGGGAAATTGATGCTTTAGGTGGGTATTCCGGAATTGTTTCTGATGAAAGCATGATCCAGTTCAGAATGCTAAACCGAAGCAAGGGGCCGGCAATGTGGAGCCCAAGGACCCAAAACGACAGGATGCTTTTTTCCGCAAAGTGGCGTTTAATGCTGGAAGGGACAGCGAACCTGGATTTCTATCAGGATTCGGTAGTCGGATTAATAAAAAGCCAGGGAAAGATTAAAGGCGTAAAAACCGCTTTAGGGCATAAAATAGAATCCTCGGCTGTAGTCCTTACAAATGGCACCTTTTTAAACGGAATCATTCATATTGGTGAAAACCAGGCAAGAGGGGGCAGGGTTGCCGAAAAATCTTCAATGGGCATTACTGAACAACTGGTTGAATGGGGTTTTGAAAGTTCAAGATTAAAAACCGGCACTCCTCCGAGAATTGATGGACGCTCTCTTGACTATTCAAAAATGGAAGAACAAAAAGGAGACGAAGAAATAGTTGGTTTTTCTTACCTCAATTCAAAGAAACCACAAGAACAAAGAAGTTGCTGGATAACGTATACAAATAACCAGGTTCATGAAATTTTGAAAACGGGATTTAGCGAAAGCCCGATGTTTCAGGGAAGAATTAAGGGAACAGGCCCGCGATATTGTCCCAGTATCGAGGACAAAATAAACCGTTTTGCTGAAAGAGAAAGGCATCAGTTATTTGTAGAACCGGAAGGAAAAGAAACAATCGAAGTATATGTCAATGGCTTTTCCTCATCATTGCCGGAAAAAGTGCAATTCGAAGCTTTAAAAAAAGTTCCGGGATTTGAAAAGTGCAAAATGTTTCGCCCCGGATATGCCATCGAATATGATTATTTTCCACCAACACAGCTAAAACTAAATTTGGAAACCAAATTAATCAAAAATTTATTCTTTGCCGGGCAAATAAATGGAACTACAGGTTACGAGGAAGCTGCATGTCAAGGAATTATGGCAGGAATTAATGCACACCAAAATGTTCATAATGAGCATCCGTTCATTTTAAAAAGAAGTGAGGCTTACATTGGTGTTCTGATTGACGACCTAATTAATAAAGGAACAGACGAGCCCTATCGAATGTTTACAAGCCGGGCTGAATACCGGACCATCTTAAGACAAGATAATGCTGATTTACGTCTAACTGAAAAAAGTTTTAGAATCGGTCTCGCTTCTCAAGAAAGAATGAACAGGGTTATTGGGAAAAGAAAGGCAATTGAAGAAATTAAAGAAATTTTAAACGAGATTAAGTTAGAACCGCAGGAAGCAAATTCTTTCTTATCGGGAATTCCATCTGCAAATATTTCTCAAAAAACAAAAGCCTCACAATTACTCTTACGCCCGCAAATAACTTTGGAAAATATGAGAGCTGCAATTCCAAAAGTCGGAGATAGACTGAATGTTTATTCTTCTGAATCAATTGATCAAGCCGAAATTCAAGTTAAATACCAGGTTTACATTGAAAAGGAAGAAGAAATGGTAAAGAAAATGAACGGTTTGGAGGAACAAGTCATACCCAGTAGCTTTAATTATGAAAATATTTCTTCCCTGTCCAACGAAGCAAGACAAAAATTTAAAAAAATTAAGCCACAAACTCTCGGCCAGGCAAGCAGGATAAGTGGTGTAAACCCAAGCGACGTGCAGATTTTAATGGTTTATATGGGCCGTTAATTTCGTGTGTGCATGACCGTTATACTCTTATTTATGGAAATAAAAATTGCAGAAAATTTAAGCAAAGCAGCTGTTTTTGAAACAGTAGAAAATTATTTGAAGCAAAATAATTTTGTAATTGTAAATTCTGATAAAACCCGCCCCTGGGGTGGATTTTATGTAATTGATGAACAGCAGTCAAAAAAATTTATCGACTTCTTTTTTTATGATGTAGAAAATTCAAAAAAAGAAAGTGTAGGAAAAATCAGTCCTAAGATCCTGATCGTAGAAAAGAGGAAACGACTAAGCTGGCAATATCATCATCGACGTGCAGAATTATGGAAGGTAATTGGAGGCGAGGTGGCAGTTGTAACAAGTAATACAGACGAGGAAAAGGAAAGGCAGGTGAAAAAAACAAACGATGTGATCGTTTTAAAACAAGGAGAAAGACATCGATTAATCGGATTGGACGATTTTGGAATCGTAGCAGAGATTTGGCAGCATACTGATAAAGATCATCCGAGTAATGAAGATGACATCATAAGAATACAGGACGATTTTGGAAGAAAAAATGCTCTTTAGCCAGTCCGTTTGAAACAGATGATTCCTATTCTTTACAACTTTGTCTGTAATTTTTGCATCGTTAAGTCGAACTCACGTTAATTCAAAAAATTTCTGACTATTCTTTTCCATTCTCATAACTATTCTGCTTTAAAGGTTCTTTAAAGGTTATGGAAAGAAATAAAATTATTTCGTTTTGAAAAGTGAAGTTTAGCGAACTGAAGGCTGCATAAAAAGCATGGCTGGTTAGTAGTTAGTCAACCCGCCAAAACCACTGCAGGAGCTTAAATATGATTACAATATCCGGGGTTGGTTGCCGGGTATAAATATTAATCTACTGAAGGTCAAACTAGTGATGGGTAAGCTATTTGGATTTGAACCCGGAGACGATAAACAGGTAATAAAAGTGGCCAAATTTTCACTTCCACCCAATTTCGCTGATTTTGTACAGCAAAACGCTGATAAGCATTTGTGGAATAATGCTGAAGTAAATTATACCCTTAAGCTACCTTCTTTTTGAATTATGCAAGTTACGTTCCAGGTATGCAATCTTTGCAGATTTTATTTTACCTGATATTGCAGCAAGTCAACGGGATTAGACTCCTGCCTAGTACTAGTAATAAAATGTTGCTGATTTATTCGCCGCAGCCACGATAGCATACCTATTTCCACCCTTCGATTTCATACTTCTGAAGTAATCTCCTAACCAGCTTCTAAAAGCCTGACTCGCCTGATTTTTTCTTCATTAACATACTACTAATGCATTTGCCTCCCGGTATTTTATTATTTGGACATAGATTAAGGCAGGAAACAAAATGTTTTTCGTTTTTCCATTTACACGGTCATAATACTCATGTAGGTTTGTAATAAATTTTTACTCGATGATTAAGCAAATTAAGGCCAAATGGTTCTGAACGGTGTACCCAGAAAAAATAAACCCTTGTAAAGCTTTATTTACAAGGGTTTATTTTTTATAGTTGTGGTGTGGGGCGGGATTGAACCGCCGACACAAGGATTTTCAGTCCTTTGCTCTACCAACTGAGCTACCGCACCAATGGGCGGCAAAAATAGAATTATTCAGTTAAAATAAAAATTACTTTTTAAACTTTTTAATTTCCATATTCTACCAGGAATTTTATCCTCATTATTTTCAATTGTTCCAATGAATAATTTCCATCGGAAAGTTCTTCTTTTGCTATTTCAAGACTAGAGGTCTCACATCCTTTAAAATAATCAATGATCTCTTCTCTTTCATATTCATCCATCAGGTCGTCGATTGCATAATCCAAATTCAGTTTAGTTCCACTAGCCACAATAGTTTCCATTTCTTCCAAAAGTTCATCAAGGCCTAAAGTCCGGTTTTTAGCAATTGTTTCCAAGGGCATCTTTTTATCAACATTCTGAATGATAAAAATTTTGTTGCTATTGCGATTTACAACACTCTTCATCACAAAATCATCTGGCTTTTCTATATCATTCTCTTCCACATACTTTTCGATCAACTTCACAAACGGGCGTCCAAATTTCATCGCTTTCCCAACACTCACTCCCTGACATTTCTCCAGTTCTTTTAAGGTTGTCGGGTAAAGCGTAGCCATGTCAATCAGGCTATTTTCCAGGAAAATAACAAAAGGTGGCAAATTGCGCTTCTTTGCTTCAGCCTGACGTAAATCTTTTAATAGCTGAATCAATTTGTCATCCGTGGCAACTCCTTCTGCAGCATCATTGGCGTCATCATCTTCTTCTCCATCCGTTTCATAAATATGATTTAAAGCGATTTTAAAAGAAGCTGGCTTTTTCAAAAATGATTCGCCTTTTTTTGTAATTTTCAAAACACCATAATCTTCGATGTCCTTCTGAATCAGATTTTCAAGAAGCATTTGTCTTATTAAAGAGTTCCAGAAATGTTCGTCTTTCTCTTTCCCGCTTCCAAATACAGGCAATTCTTCATGTCTGTACATTTTGATCTGCGGGTTCAATTTTCCAACAATAACGGGAATCATATAAGTAATTGGAAACCTTTCTTCCAATGCATTTATTGCCTTAAGAGCAATTAGCGCTTCTGCTTGCGCTTCTAAAAGTTCTTTAGGGTTCTTACAGTTGTCACACTTCCCTCCACAATTGTCCTGAGTATAAACTTCTCCGAAGTAATTCATCAGCATTTTTCGCCTACAAACACCGGTTTCAGAATAGGCAACAGTTTCGTTGATCAACTGAGTTCCGATTTCCCTTTCGCTCAAGGATTTGTCACGCATCAGATGCTCTAGCTTAGCAACATCTTTATGTGAATAATAGAGCAAGCATTTTCCTTCCAGTCCATCACGACCAGCTCGACCGGTTTCCTGGTAATAGTTTTCAATCGATTTGGGAATATTGTAGTGAATTACAAACCGGATATCCGGTTTGTCAATACCCATTCCAAAAGCAATGGTTGCTATAATAACCTGAATTTCTTCGCCTAAAAACTGATCTTGCCTTTTTGCACGGAGTTTTGTGTCAAGGCCTGCATGATAAGCAACGGCTTTAATTCCATTTGCCATCAGTGTCTGTGCAAGCTCTTCTGTCGTTTTACGGTTTAAGGTGTAAATAATTCCGCTTTTACCTTTATTTTGGGTAATAAACTTAACAATACTTTTTATAGCCTGATCTTTTTTAACCTTGGGAACGACTTCGTAATATAAATTGGAACGGTTAAAAGAAGAAATGAAAATATTAGGATCGCGAAGGCCAAGGTTTTTAATAATGTCGCTTTGAACTTTTGGTGTTGCCGTTGCTGTTAATGCAATCACCGGCACTTTCTCATCTATCTGATCCATGATTTCCCGCAACCTTCTGTATTCCGGTCTAAAATCATGTCCCCATTCACTGATACAATGCGCTTCATCCACAGCAAAAAATGATATTTTCAAATCTTTGAAAAATTCTACATTTTCTTCCTTTGTCAACGTTTCCGGAGCTACATAAAGAAGTTTAGTGTTTCCGGAAAGCAGATCATCTTTTACAACTTTCTGCTGCCCTTTATTTAAAGAGCTATTTAAAAAATGAGCAATATTGTCTGCACTACTATAACCGCGAACCAGATCAACCTGGTTTTTCATTAAGGCGATCAACGGTGAAACAACAATTGCGCAACCTTCACTGATAATGGCAGGTAATTGATAACAAAGACTTTTGCCGCCTCCGGTTGGCATTATTACAAAAGTGTCACGACCAGAAAGAAGACTTTTTATAATTTCCTCCTGCGGCTCTTTAAATGAATTAAATCCAAAATGTTTTTGAAGATGATCAGCAAGGGCGCCTTCGTTTACTTTTATTGAAGCGGTACTTTTGTTTGAAGCGATGGAAGTTTTGGGTTTAGGTTTGCTTTTTGTTTTTGTTGTGGACATGGTTTTTCGTTTCTACTATTCTATCTTTTAAAGGAGGCCAAAGTTACTTTATAAATTGATATTTCTGGTTAAAGTTATGATATAAAGTACCGGATCTATTAGATTTGCGGTTAAGATACGAAGATTTTATTATTATAATAAAAATACTTTGCCTTTTTAAGAATATGGCTTAACGAATTTGAAATCTTTCAAAAAAAACATTCATATTTGGGCTTAATATTAAAAAAGACTATTTTGATTTTTTAAATGAGCAACAATATCATTAATACTGCTAAACGAACAATCCTTTCAGAGTCACAGTCAATCGCAAAGCTGGAAAATTTTATTGATCAGGATTTTGAGAATACTGTTAAAAAAATTTATCAATCAAAAGGAAGAATAGTAATTAGTGGAATTGGAAAAAGTGCCATCGTTGCACAAAAAATAGTTTCATCACTAAACAGCACAGGCACCCCATCTATTTTTTTACATGCAGCAGATGCAATACATGGTGATATTGGGATGGTTCAGCAGGAAGATATTGTTGTCATTATTAGCAAAAGTGGCGACAGTCCGGAAATTAAAGTACTGGTTCCACTTATAAAAAATTTTAGAAATACACTTATTGCAATTTGCGGAAACATGCAAAGTTATCTTGCAAAATGTGCCGATATTGTTTTAAATACAACTGTAGAATCGGAAGCTTCTCCATACAATCTTGCACCAACAAGCAGCACAACTGCACAATTAGTAATGGGTGACGCGATCTGTGTTTGCCTCATGGAATTGCGCGGGTTTGGGTCAGAAGATTTTGCAAAATTTCATCCTGGCGGAACTTTGGGGAAAAAATTATATCTGCATGTTGGAGATCTTTCTGTAAATAATGAAAAGCCTGCAGTGAATACAGAAAGTTTGTTGAAGGACGTGATCATCGAAATAACAAAAAGGCGCTTAGGTGTTACCGTTGTATTGGACAATAATGAAAAAATTATTGGTATTATTACTGATGGGGACCTGAGAAGAATGCTGGAAAAAGATTTGTATCATAAGGGCGTAAAAGCAAAAGATATAATGACTTTAAATCCAAAAACTATCGATAAAAAATCTCTTGCAGTAAATGCATTAGACATTATGAGAGATAAGAACATTACACAACTGATAGTAACAGAAAACAATAGCTATTCAGGAATTATTCATTTGCACGACCTCGTTCGTGAAGGAATTATATAAAAGAACCTAGTATGAATAAAAACAATTATGTAGCCATCATGGCCGGGGGCATTGGAAGTCGTTTCTGGCCGGTTAGCCGCGTTGATTTACCAAAACAATTTCTGGATATTTTAAATAATGGCAAAACGCTTATTCAATCCACCTTTGATCGCTTTGCACAGTACATTCCGATCGAAAACATCTATATTGTTACATCACATCAGTATAAAGACCTTGTATCAAAACAATTGCCGGCATTGCCGAAACAAAATATTGTTTGTGAACCTTCAAGAAAAAATACCGCTCCCTGCATTGCTTATATTTCTTATAAGTTGCAGCAATTAAACCCTCAAAGCAATTTGATTTGTGCTCCGGCCGATCATTTAATTTTGGATGATAAAGCGTTTATTAAAACAAGTCTCGAAGCGCTCGAATTCACTGAAAAAAATAATGCGCTTCTTACCTTAGGAATAAAACCTTTCCAGCCAAATACAGGTTACGGTTATATTCAATACGAACAACAATCTGTAAGTGATAATATTTATAAGGTAAAAACTTTTACAGAAAAACCGGATCTCGAATTAGCGAAAACTTTCATAGCCAGCGGCGATTTTTTATGGAATGCAGGGATTTTCGTCTGGCAAACAAAAAGTATTATCGCTGCTTTTGAAAAATACCTTACTGAAATTCATGATCTTTTTAATGGTGCGATAAAAGCAATGAATACAGACAAAGAAACTGAAGTAATAGAATTTATTTATCCTTTGTGTGTCAATATTTCCATCGATTATGGTATTCTTGAAAAAGCTGATAATGTTTATGTAATTCCTTCTTCTTTTGGCTGGAGCGATCTCGGAACATGGGGCAGTGCTTATGAAAATCTGGAAAAAGATTACCATGAAAATGCCGTGGCAGGAAACAATATTATTCTCTTTGATTCTTCCAAAAATATTGTTCATACAACTGGGGATAAGTTAATTTTATTGCAGGGATTAGAAGATTTTATTGTCGTTGATACAAAAGACGCATTATTGGTTTGTAAAAAAGAAAATGAACAAAACATCAAAGAATATTTGTCAGAAATAAAAAGAAACAAGGGCGATAAATATTTATAAATTACTAATCCTCTTTTTGAAACACTTCATAAATAGTAAATTACCAAATACCGGTGAAACTATTTTTACCGTAATGACTGTTTTATCCGCTAAACATCACGCAATCAATCTCGGTCAGGGTTCTCCTGATTTTGAAACGGATGAGAGACTGATTGATCTGGTTTATAAAGCAATGAAAGACGGCCACAATCAATATGCCCACAAAAATGGATTGCTGGCTTTAAGAGAATCAATCGCCGAAAAAGTAGATTTTTTATATAATGCTGCTGTAAATCCGGCAACAGAAATTACGATTACTCCTGGCGGCACTTATGCAATTTATACCGCCTTAACTTCTATTTTACGGAAAGGAGACGAAGTAATAGTTTTCGAGCCGGCATATGATAGTTACGTGCCAAATATCGAGGTCAATGGCGCTATTCCTGTTTTAATTCCAATGCTTTATCCAGATTATGAAATTGATTGGAGTCTTGTAAAACAAAAGATCTCTCCTGCTACAAAAATGATCATGTTAAATTCTCCGCATAATCCAACCGGAAGAATTCTTAATAAAGATGATATTGAACAACTAAAAAAAATTGTTGAAGGAACAGACATTCTTATTTTAAGTGATGAAGTGTATGAACATATTATTTTTGACGGCTTAGAACATCAAAGTATTTTAAGATATCCTGAACTTTTTCAGCGAAGCTTTGTTACATTTTCTTTTGGAAAAGTATATCATTGTACCGGTTGGAAAATGGGATATTGTATTGCTCCTGATTGGCTGATGAAAGAGTTCTCTAAAGTTCACCAATACAACTCTTTTTCATCCAACACTCCTTTGCAATATGCACTTGCAGCTTTTCTGAAAAACAAAAATGAATACCTTAAGCTTGGACAATTTTTTCAAAATAAAAAAGATCATTTTCAAAAATTGATGGCTGAAACAAAATTCAAACCTTTGGCATCTTATGGAAGCTATTTTCAGTTGTACAGTTTTGGAGATATTTCTAATGAAAGCGAACTTAATTTTGCAAAAAAACTAACTCTGGAGGCAGGAGTTGCCTCCATTCCTGTTTCTGCTTTTTATCAAAATGGAAAAGATAATAAAGTGCTTCGTTTTTGTTTGGCAAAAAAAGAAAGCACTTTAAATGAGGCAGTTGAAAGATTACTGCACTATTACAAAAAAACAGGCGAATAATTTTTCCGTCTAGATTACTCTGTTTGGATTACTCTATTTGGGTAATTGATGCGCAAATCGGTAAAAAATTCAACAATCTGTAATAATTTGATAAGAAAAATAGTATAAATATCCGGTGGAATATATTTTGATAAGATTTATCTAACATTTAAATCTTAAAAAAAAATTTTATGAAAAAGTTAAGTTTGGCCTCAATAATTACTGCAGCAGCTATGATCATGGCTGCATGTAATGGAAACTCTAACAAAAGTACTACTTCCAGCGATAGTACTAATATGAGTACAATGAACACAGATACGAATACAAACAACAACATGGCCTCTACGGATACAACCAAAATGTCGAATAATTCCAATACTCCAGAAACAAATTTCGCAAATGATGCCGGCGCTGGTGGAATGATGGAAGTCGAACTTGGACAGATTGCCGAGAAAAACGGCTCATCCCCGGCAGTGAAGAATTTTGGAAAAATGATGGTTACTGATCATTCAAAATTAAATGACGAATTGAAAGATCTTGCTGCAAAGAAAAACATTACACTTCCCACAAGTGTAACAAGCGATCAACAAAATGACATTGATAAACTAACCAAAGAAACCGGAAAAGATTTCGATAAGGATTATGTATCAATGATGGTTGATGATCATAAAAAAGACATTGACGCGTTCGAAAAAGCCCAAGACAAAATCACGGATACAGACTTTAAAGTCTTTATCACTAAGGCTTTACCGGTCCTGCACAAACATCTCAACGCAATTGAGCAAATTAAAAAGCATATGTAAATACCAGGAAAAAAAAGGGGTGCCTGAGTGCACTCCTTTTTTAATTCAATTCAATAAGCTGCTCTTTCCCGTTATAAATTTAAGATTGTAGATTTCAATTTTATTTCTTCCAATCCGCAACCACTAAAATACTAAATTTATTAGTGTTTATAAATATTAATTTCTATATTTGCTCAACCAATAACTTTACAACAATAAAAACTCATTTTAATTAAAATTTTTTATGGCAGCAGCAAATACTCCAGATAATAAATTGTCTGAAAAATTAAAGGCATTAAAACTTACTATTGATAAAATAGATAAAGATTATGGAAAAGGAAGTGTGATGATGATGAACGAACGGTCACAGGAACCACATGAAGTAATTTCTTCCGGATCAATTGGATTAGACATCGCCCTTGGAATTGGCGGCCTTCCAAAAGGAAGAGTGGTTGAGATTTACGGACCAGAATCTTCAGGAAAAACAACTCTTGCAATTCATGTGATTGCAGAAGCGCAAAAAAAAGGTGGAATGTGCGCTATCATTGATGCAGAGCATGCTTTCGACAGTACTTATGCAAGAAAATTAGGCGTTGATGTGGACAATCTTTTAATAAGTCAGCCTGATTATGGAGAACAAGGTTTGGAAATTGCTGACCGGTTAATTCTATCCGGCGCTTTGGATGTTGTGGTGATAGATTCTGTAGCGGCGTTGGTTCCAAAAGGAGAACTGGAAGGAGAAATGGGTGATAGTAAAATGGGGTTACAGGCAAGATTGATGAGCCAGGCGATGAGAAAATTAACGGCTACCATCAGTAAAACTAATTGTTGTTGCATTTTTATTAATCAGCTTCGGGACAAGATCGGTGTGATGTTTGGAAATCCGGAAACAACAACAGGTGGAAATGCATTGAAATTTTATTCTTCTGTAAGATTGGATATCCGCAGAATGGCTCAAATAAAAGACGGAGATCAATCAATTGGAAACCGAGTAAAAGTGAAAGTGGTAAAAAATAAAATGGCTCCTCCGTTTAGAGTTGCAGAATTTGATATCATTTTCGGTGGTGGGATTTCCAAAGTCGGTGAAATAATTGACATGGGCGTTGATCTGGGAATTATTCAAAAAAGTGGAAGCTGGTTCAGTTATGACACCACCAAACTTGGCCAGGGCCGTGAAGCAGTTAAACAACTTTTTATTGATAATCCTGATATGGCAAATGAAATTGAAGGAAAAATAAGAGCAAAAATTAATGAAGGAGTGGCTGTTTAAATTTATTACATACTTAAAAATTTGCCTGTTCTGAAGTGGACAGGCATTTTTTATGATCAATCATCTCTTATAACTCCTTTATTATCTATAAGCCAAACCGGGCACTAATCTCCAGCATTTTCTCAATTGGTTTTTTAGAAGCAATTCTTAATTGTTCATCCATAATAATTTCCGGTTTTTCATATTTCATACATAAATACAATTTCTCTAAAGTATTCAATTTCATAAATGGACAATCATTGCAGGCACACGAATTATCAGGAGGGGCAGGAATAAATGTTTTAAGTGGCGATTGATGCTGCATCTGGTGAATAATGCCTGATTCAGTCACAACAATAAATTCTGTCGCTTCATTTTGCATAGAGTACTTTAATAAAGCGCTTGTACTTCCAATAAAATCAGCAACTTTTAAAACAGCTTCTTCGCATTCAGGATGCGCAATTACTTTTGCTTTTGGATGTCTCATTTTTAGCTTCGTAATTTTTTGAAGACTAAAAAGTTCATGAACAACACATGATCCATTCCACAAAACCATGTCTCTTCCTGTTTTTTTAATCAGATAAGCGCCTAAATTTTTATCAGGTGCAAAAATAATTTTCTGCTCTTTTGGCAAACTATTGATGATCGCTTCTGCATTGGACGAAGTGCAGATTATATCACTCAAAGCTTTCATTCCTGCAGAACAATTGATGTATGTAATGACCAAATGATCCGGATACTGATCCTTAAATTTTTTAAAAAGATCGGCAGGAGCTGAATCAGCGAGGGAGCAACCAGCATTTAAATCGGGCAACAAAACTTTTTTTGTTGGATTTAAAATCTTAGCAGTTTCAGCCATGAAATGCACCCCGGCAAAAACAATTATATCAGCATTTGTGGATTGTGCTTTTTGTGCAAGTGCAAGACTGTCGCCAATAAAATCAGCAACATCCTGAATATCCGGTTCCTGGTAGTAGTGAGCAAGTACAATGGCATTTTTTTCTTTTTTTAAGCGTTCAATTTCAGTGAACAGGTCCAAGTTAACATCAATTTCCAAATCAAGAAAACCTTTTTTCTCTAAAAATTTTTCTGCCATGTCAATGTTAATATGTGCCATAGTATTTAATATTAATTCATTATTATTTTAAAAGCCTATTACTATTAGGAGTGTGGATTTGTGGATAGAAAAGTTTTTCTGTTGTTGCAAAATTAAAAATTACTTCTTATCCACAACTATCCACAATCTTTTAACAGCACTTCTTTAACACCAAACCTTGCTTAATTGAAAGTTTTTAACATTGGTTAATAAAAATTGGCGTTAATAAAAAACAGGACCATTTATTTTTCATTTGTGTGAATTAGTGCTGGGGAAAATGTTGCTTCTTCTTCTCAAAAATAAAATGCGGGAAAAACCGCCTGAGTTATTAGAAGTTATTCAGAATTATTTTTTCAGAAAGCGCCCTTTACCAACATAAAATAAATTTTTTACACGGGCAATTGTTGAAAACTATTTTTGGGATTTTATTCATTGAATATTTTTCAAAAAAAAATTTAAAAAGAAACAATACCAGCGCATATCCTAATACGTTATCCACAGTTTGTTCCTATCCTATTTTACACTATTTTTGCCGCCTCATTTCAAATTTAAGAGTAAATACAATATGTCAATCATTCAGACTATCCGTGAAAAAGGTGCTGTGATAGTAATTGCTTTAATTGCAATAAGCCTTATCGGTTTTATATTAATGGATTCAATGAGCAGCGGCCGCGGTTCATTATTCGGCAACAATAACACAACTACGTTAGGAGTTGTAAATGGCGAAAAAATTCAATTGAATACTTTTAATGATAAAATAAAAGAAGTAGAACAACAATATCCAAATGCAGGGTCTTCCCAAAAGAACCAGATTATGGAATCTGTGTGGAACCAAATGGTTGCTGAAAAAATTGTTGAAGATCAGTTTGATAAATTAGGAATCACATTTACTCCCGAAGAAATGAGTTCTATCATGTTTAGCAATGATGCTCCGCAACAATTAAAACAAGCTTTTACAAACAAGGAAACCGGTCAATATGATGTTGCTCAGGCTCAACAATGGTGGGCTCAAACGAAGAAAAATAAAAATGAAGAACAACGCAACGCCATTATTTCCCAGGTAATTGATCCTATGCGCCTCAACAGTTTGTATACAAAATATACTTCGATGATTGCTGCAAGTATGTATCAACCAAAATGGCTTTCTACCGAAATGAGTGCAGAAAAAAGTCAATTTGCAAATATTTCTTACGTCGCAGTTCCTTATACAGTCATCAGTGACAGCGCGGTAAAAGTTACGGATAATGACATTGAAAATTATCTCGATAAAAATAAATTGAAGTATAAACAGGAAGCTGGCAGAATGATTTCTTATGTGTCATTTAGCGCAGCGGCAAATTCAGAAGACAGTGCAAGAATCCTGCAATCTTTAAAAGATTTAAAACCACAATTTACTGCTGATTCAAATGCGAAATTTTTCCTTGGAAGAAATTCTTCAGCAATTCCATATTTTGATGGATATGTTCCGAAATCAAAAATTCAAACACCAGATAAAGACTCAATTATTTCTTTGGAAAATGGTGGAGTGTTTGGGCCTTACCAAGATGGAAAAGCTTATGTAATTGCAAAGAAAATTTCTACTAAAGTTTTACCGGATAGTATCGTTTGCCGTCATATTTTGTTAGGAACAATTGATCCGCAAACTCAACAACCGTTGCTTCCGGACAGTGTTGCTCACAGAATTGCGGATAGTGTTGCCACAGCAATCAAAGGTGGTGCAAACTTTGATTCTTTAAGTGAAAAATATTCAACAGACCAGGTTGCCAAACAACAAAATGGTGTGATGACTTTTGATCTAATGACTATTCAAAGTGAAAACTTTTCACCTGAATTTGCCGCATTTTTATTGAATGACAACGGAGAAACAAAGAAAGTAGTGAAAACGCAATTTGGCTGGCATTATATTGAAATTCTGGATAAAAAGAATCCTGAACCCGCATATAAAATTGCATACATGGCAAAAGAAATTTCTCCAAGCGACCAGACAATTAATGCAGCAAATACGGCTGCAATAAAATTATCAGGAAGCGCAACAGACGAAAAATCATTTAATGATTATGTGGCTAAAAACGGGTTGAAAAAAGTGGATGTTCCCACTGAAGTGAAAGAAAATGATTATCAACTGGGAAGTTTAGAAGATGCACGCCCAATAATAAAATGGGCTTTTGATGCCAAAGAAGGACAAGTGTCAGAACCATTCGCCGTGAAAGACGATTATGTTGTGGCCGTTGTTGACAAGAAATTAAAAGAAGGAGTTCCTGACGCGGGTACTGCCAGGCCAATGGTTGAAGGAATTATCAGAAATCAGAAAAAAGCGGATCAGATCAAAAGCAAACTGAATAATCCATCTACACTTGAGGCAGCTGCAGCGGTTTATAAGTTGCAAGTACTAAGTAGTGGTGCAGATTCAACTCTTACATTTGATGCGCAAATTATTAATGGAATAGGAAATGAACCAAGAGTTGCAGGAGCAGCCTTTAATAAAGAATATCAAACTAAAGTTTCACCTGCATTTGCTGGGAACACAGGAGTTTTTGTAATTAAAGTAAATTCTGTGGCAGCAAAATCGCCGGGTTCAGCGGATTTAGAAAAATTACAAATGAATGAACAACTGAACAGAAACATTCAGGACGCCTTGAATCAATCCTTCAACGCCTTGAAAAAAACTGCTGATATTAAAGATAACAGAAGCAGATTTTTTTAGACAAAAAAAATTGATTTTAAAAAAGTCTCATCCGATGACTTTTTTCGTGTATCAGGCATATATATGAAGTGTTAGCCAAGGGCAAGAGTGTCCACCGCGAGGCGGACTACCGGACATTTTGATTACACAAAGCAGAACAGGAAAAATCATTTTGTAACTTTACAAAAATTAGAAATGATGGAAGATGTAATTATCAATAAAGTGGCGCAAAGTTCATTGGTAACTCTTGATCTTGAAAAATTTTATCCTTCTGAAGAATTAGTGGTTTTTGATTTAAAAGATCATTTATTTATGGAACTGATCCTGAAAGAAAAAGAATATCGCGAAGCCTTAAAAAATTTAGACTGGAATATTTATCAAAATAAAAATGTAGCCATTACCTGTTCAACAGATGCGATTATTCCGCTGTGGGCTTACATGTTAGCCGTTACTTATCTTCAGCCTGTTGCCAAAGATATTTTTTTTGGTACAGAAAAGGAAGTCTTCAATTTTTTATTTTTAAAAAATTTAGGGAAAATAAATCCGCAGGAATTTGAAGAAAAAAGAGTGGTGATAAAAGGCTGTGGTGATAAAAAAATTCCGGAAACAGCTTATGTGGCGATCACAAAAATTTTGCGGCCTGTTGTTAAGAGCCTAATGTACGGCGAGGCCTGCAGCACTGTTCCCATATTTAAACGGAAATAAAATTTCTTTAAAAACGCAAAATAAAAGGTGCAGTTGTTTGTTAGGTTTTCGGCAAAGGCTTTTATTTTTCAACCCATACAGAAACAGAACCTGCCGGACAGGAAAATTCTGCCCAGCCATCTTCGCCGATCTCAACCTCAGAAGTATTTTTTTTCAGTACGTCTATAAATTTTTTCCCTGCATATCTGTTTCCTGCTTCCATTTTTTTTGTTCCCTTCTTTCCATTTGATAATAAAACCGCGCAACCGCTGTGTTCGTCATCACCTTCTCTTGTCCACCCAATGCAATTCGGGTGATCAAAATAATCAACTTGTTTTCCAAAAGCATGATTACAACGTGCCTGTAAAAGTGGTTCGAGTTCCTCTACTTTTTCTAACCAGATCTCCTGGTCATTTCCTTCTTTGTCTTTGTCTATATAATGTGCGCCATAAAGATCGGGATAAAAAACGCAAGGATATCCTTCCTGTCTTAGCAGAATTATGGAGTAAGCAATTGCTTTAAACCACGCTTCTACAGGCGCTTCCAACGCTTGCAAAGGCTGCGTATCATGATTATCAACAAGCGTCACCGCTTTTTCAGGCATCTCTTTAACTAAAGTTTCGTTGAGAATTTTTCGCATATCATACCTGTTTGCTGACTTAGATGCGATATGAAAATTTTGATGCAAAGAAGGATCAAAAAGACTCATTTCACCTTCCGTTGCGTCAATGTACTTCAACAATGAATCAAGGTACCCCGGTGCCCAATATTCACCGACTGCAAAAATTTCTTTGCCGGTACTTTCCCTTAATTTCTTCAGCCATTCGACATAAAAAGATGGCGTAATATGCTTTACTGCATCAAGGCGGACACCATCGAAATTTTTCTGGTACCAATACCATTTTGCCCAGTTGACCAATTCTTCACGAACCGCTTTATTTCTGAAATCAATATCATTAAACATCAGGTAATCATAGTTTCCTTTTTCATTGCTGATCATCGTTTGCCACGAATCTCCGTTGCCATTCAATATCCTGAAGATGCCATCTTCATTCAGATCATTGGCATGATCAACTCCTGAAAAGCACATATAATTCCATTCAAATTCTGAATATTTTTTATTGCGCCCCGGAAAAGTAAATTTTGTGTAAGCCTCAATTTCAAAAGGGGCTGATATAACTTTTGTCCGGTTTTCAGGATGAACTCTTACCACCCTTATTTTTTCAAGTTCATCACCGCCGGCCTTGTGATTTAAAACAATATCAACAATAACACGCATGCCGCAGGCATGGATCGCATCAATTGCATCCAGGTATTCCTGCCTCGTTCCGTACCCTGTTCGTACGGATCCTTTTTGATCAAATTCCCCCAAATCATACAAATCATAAACATCATAACCCGTGCTATATCCTCCCGAAGCCCCTTTATATGCCGGCGGAAGCCAAATAGAAGTAAAACCTAAATCCTTTAATTTTTGTGCTTCTGATTTTATTTGTTTCCAAAAATTTCCATCAGCAGGAATGTACCAGTGAAAATACTGAATCATCGTTCCTATCGGCATAATCTTCGTTTTTTACACTACTTCAAATGGCGTACCGAAGAAAAAACATGGAGAATAAAACGATTTTATAAAATGATAATCGTCAATAAAGATTTGTTTACGGCTCCGCAAACACTGGCCTGAAATCAAAAGCAGAAAAGACTTCTGGGAATTTATTTTCCACTAATAATGTTGCGGCGATTTTTCCCAAAGCGTCAGAACTCATGGCGGAATATCCGTTTCCTCCTGCTGCAACATACAAATTATTTTCTACTTCACCGATATAAGGCTTGCCATGTTTTGTATAACAAACGATGCATTTTTTTGTAAAAGAATCTTGAATAGAAATGGAAGGAATTAATTGAAGCAAATAGTCTTTCATGATTTTTAAATTGCTTTCATTGTTTCCTTTTTGAAACCAATCCTGGATTTCACGCAGGTTTTTAAAGAAAATATCAGAAGGAAAATTAGCGCCCATTTTCAAATAAAAATTTCCATCGGGATATTGAAGCGGACGAATCAAATAAATATCATCAATTTCAGGTTCTTTGATTTTGTATAAAAGAGCCGGAAGTTTTGACAGGCGCAAACCCTCATCAGCACCGGTCTTTACCCAAATCGTGCTTTCACTTTTCAGCGTTAAAAACAATTTTTGTTTTAAAAGATTGAAAAAATTTACAAAGGCCCCTGGCGCAAGTAAGACTTTTTTTGAATGAAAAATTTTACCCGAAAGAGTGGTAATTTTTTTCTCATTATTTCCGGTAGAAACATCTATGACAGTATCATTAAAAACTTCTCCCCCGTTTTTCTTAAATAAGTTCAACTGCGCTTTTATCAGCAGTCGTGGATTAATGTGTCCTGATGGCGCGGCTTCAAAAATTCCTTTTGAAAGTTTTGGAAAATGATAATCAGGCGTGAAAGAATTGAGTGATTCACCCGAATCAAAAGATTGATAACTGATGGTAAAGTTTTTTGTTTGTTCCGCCACATTTTCCAAATAGGAATCGAGGCCGTAAGGATTTACATAAAGACATCCTTCTTCAGAATGAAAATAAATACCAGATTTATTTTGCATAGAACAATACGCATTTGCCGATTGTTGATTCAGCAACGTGGATACGGCATCTGTTCCAAAAATTCTTTGAATTCTTGCACGATCATAATGACTTGCAAAAACAATTTGTTGTTGCAAAACGGTTTCTTCATCAGGTCCGATCAGCGCAACTTTTTTTTGGGAATTGCTGGTATATTTTGCG
>Ga0157371_10000667_pt1 | contig 40676 bp, 37 predicted proteins | sample C45metaG_FD_113462 | JGI IMG/M metagenome (GOLD analysis project Ga0157371, IMG submission 113462) | Corn rhizosphere microbial communities from Kellogg Biological Station, Michigan, USA - C4-5 metaG | ecosystem: Host-associated > Plants > Roots > Rhizosphere > Soil | place: USA: Michigan... | reverse complement strand
CGCCGCGCCGGGTCTGCTGTTGTGCAGGGCAAGGCGCGAGAAGCGTGGTTTGGTCATTCCAAATAAGCTTCGAGCAACGCAGCCCTGCACAACAGCAGGCCCGGCCCTTCGGGTTGTGCCTTAAAGCGGGCCAGCCTGCGTTGCAGGCCTTGGAAAGGGAGCAACCATTACCAGCGGCCTGCGCCTTGCCTGGCCCGCTTTAAGGCGACAACGCGGCGGGGAAATTCAGTGAGAACGCCCCCTAGGCCGTTAACAATTGTAATGCTTTATTTATTTCAGAACGGCAAGGGCTGCTTCGTAGTTCGGCTCCTGGCCGATTTCGCTGACCAGTTCGCTGTGCAGCACGGTGTCGTTTTCGTCCAGAACCACAACGGCACGGGCGGTCAGGCCTTTGAGCGGGCCGTCAGCGATGGCCACGCCGTAGTTCTCGATGAACTCGGCACCGCGCAGGGTCGACAGGTTCTGAACGTTGTCCAGACCTTCAGCGCCGCAGAAGCGTGCCTGAGCGAACGGCAGGTCGGCGGAGATGCACAACACAACGGTGTTGGCGACATCGTTGGCCTGGGCGTTGAACTTGCGAACCGAAGTCGCGCAGGTCGGGGTGTCGACGCTTGGGAAGATGTTCAGCACTTTGCGCTTGCCGGCGAAGTTCGCCAGGGTCACATCGGACAGATTGCCGGCAACCAGGGAAAAGGCTGGCGCCTTGGAACCGACTTGAGGCAGTTGGCCGTTGACTTGAACCGGGTTGCCTTTAAGAGTGACTTGAGCCATGAACGGAGTCCTTCTGAACGTTGTTGTAGAGAATTTTGAAGAGGCCGAAGTTAACCACGAAACGAGGCCTTCGACCTATCCCCGATACAAAACTTGTATACAACATAAGTCTTTGTGGGAGCGAGCTTGCTAGCTCCCACAGGGTCGGATGCGTGCGCACTGTCCCGACAACCGCAACATATTGCCGAAGACAACACACCGTCGGTCTACAGCGTACCGCCCTCCCCAGCCTCCACCCGATGTTCGTGACAAAAGGCAGCCATCGGCTCTCGAGCATTTCATCGATGAAATGCTACCCGCCCTCAATATTCCCCCCCTCCCTGTCGATTCACGGCACGGTCATTCGACTACACAGTGAATCACCCACCCTCCAGCGGAGATAAGACCATGCGATTCATGATCATTGTTAAAGCCAGCCAAGACTCCGAGGCCGGCGTGATGCCCAGCGAAGAACTGATGAGCGCGATGGGAAACTACAACGAAGAACTGGCGAAGGCCGGCATCCTGGTCGATTGCGACGGCCTGCAACCGAGCAGCAAAGGTGCCCGAGTACGCTTCTCGGGCGACAAGCGCACCGTCATCGACGGCCCGTTCGCCGAAACCAAGGAGCTGATTGCCGGCTACTGGATCTGGCAAGTGAAGTCCAAGGAGGAAGCAATTGAATGGGTCAAGCGCTGCCCCAACCCGATGCCCGGCACAGAAGCCGAGATCGAGATACGCCAGATCTTCGAGGCCGACGATTTCGGCGCGGAGTTCACCCCGCAATTGCGCGAGCAGGAAGAGTGGGTGCGGTCGCAAATGAAGAAGAGCTGAACAACCGAACATTCCCACGTGGGGGCGTGGGAATGTTCAACCGAAAACCTGCTTCAACGGACAACACCCTGATTCGTATTAACTTTTCAGTACAAGAAAAATTACAAAAACTTGTACAAAAACCAAGGAATCAGCCTTTCCGACTGGCGAACCCGGTGTTAGCTGCTAACTTCATCAGACGTGTCCTACAGGCTTGATAGGAAAGAGATTACGCAGTAACGGCCGCCAAGTGCCGAGTCGTCCAATGAGCCACGAGAGCACTAAGGCGACGGCCTGCCGCACTTCCTACGATTCCGCTGATCAACTTCACCTTCGATAAATAAGGAGTTCCCCATGCGTCTTCTCATTCGTGTGGTCGGTTTCAGCCTGATGACGATGTTCGCCAGTTGTGGCGTCGGCGCTCAGGATTTGAAAAACGATACAGACATCTCGGTGAAGCAATACGTCCCGACCGCAGCTCACTTTGACAAAAGCGTGAAGCTTGACGGCATCACGGCCGTGGAATGACGCCCAGAATTGAATAGGGATGTTCTATGTATAAACGCCTGATGCTCACCGCACTTTCATTCACCCTGAGCACTAGCGCCTGGGCCGACTTCACCGCCACCCCCGAAGAAGCCCGGGGCATCGCCAAGGAAGCCTACCTGTATGGTTTCCCGGTGGTGGAGATGTACAAGACCCTGTACACCCAGGCCGTGGATAAAAAGAGCGCTAACTTCAAGGCGCCCTTCAACAAAATCGGCAACACCGCCAAAGCCTTCACTGCCAACGACACTGCGTTTGTCACGCCAAACGCAGACACCCCCTACTCGTTCATCTGGATGGACCTGCGCGCCGAGCCGCTGGTGCTGACCCTGCCGAAAATCGACGAAAACCGGTACTACTCTGTGCAGCTGATCGACGCCTACACACAGAACTTTGCCTATCTGGGCACCCGCAGCACAGGCAACAACGGCGGCCATTTCATGATCGCCGGCCCCAACTGGCAAGGTCAGCAACCGGTGAACATGGACCGGTTGCTGCGCAGCGAAACCAACATCGCCTATGCCCTATATCGCACGCAGCTGTTCGATGAAAAGGACCTGGCCAAGATCAAACAGATCCAGAAAGGCTACAAGGTCGAGACGCTCAGCCACTACGTCAAACATAAGGCCCCGCCGCCGGCACCAAAGATCGCCTGGCCGAAACCGACGCCGACCATGAGCGACACCCCGGACTTGTTCCGCTATCTGAATTTCATGCTGGCCTTCGCCCCGGCGCAGGACGCCGAAAAGGACCTGCTCGCGCGTTTCAAGAAAATCGGTATTGAAGCCGGCAAGCCTTTCAAATTGCACAACTACACCGCCGTACAACGACAAGCCCTGGAGGACGGCATCAGCGATGCCAAGGCTGAGTTCGCCCGGTTAAAAAAAGACAAGGTCGATACTCATCAGGTCAGCAGCGGCGACTTCTTCGGCAGCCGCGATCACCTCAACGGCAACTATTTGTATCGCTACGCCGGCGCCAACATGGGGATTTTCGGCAACTCCGCCGAAGAAGCGAATTACATCGGTTATTTCGTCGATAAGGACGACCAACCGATCGACGCCTCGAAACACGATTACACCCTGCATTTCGACAAGGACGCCCTGCCCCCGGCCGACGCGTTCTGGTCGCTGACGATGTACGACGGCAAGAACAAATTGCTGGTGGCCAACCCGCTGGACCGCTACCTGATCAACTCGCGGATGTTGTCCGATCTTAAGCGCGACGCCGACGGCGGCCTGACGCTGTACCTGCAGAACAAGGCACCGGCCAACGACCTGCGAAGTAATTGGCTGCCGGCACCCAATGGACCGTTCTATGGCGTCTTGCGCCTGTACCTGCCAAAACCGGAGGTGAGCAGTGGTCAATGGCAAATTCCGCCGCTGACACCCGTCAACCTGCAAAAACAATAAGCGGAGCCGCTCATGTTCAGGTTTTTTGTAATACGTCCTTTACTGGCGCTCTGTGTCATTGGCACCAGCCCTCTGGTCCTGGCGGCCGAGGGCGGTGTCGGTCGACCGATCACTGGGCAACTGGTGTTTTCCAATGCGGGGATCGTGCCGCCTGAACCGGGCTGGGTCATGTCCTTCAGCAGCATCTGGTATGACGGCGCTCTCAAGGGCAGCAAGGGGGTGCCGATTTCCGGCGAGATCGGCACCGACCTGGACATGAAAGTCTCGTACACCATGGCCAACTTCACGCATGTCTGGGACACCGGCAAAGGCTCCTGGAACTACGCCTCGGCCATCGGCGTGCCCGTGCAGTACACCGACGTCAACATCAGCATCACCGGCCCGCGCGGCCGGACGCTGGGCACCGAAGACACCGGCACACAGTTCGCCGATATGTTGATCACGCCAATCGCGGCGGGCTATCACTTGGACGAGGTCAACCACCTCTCGTTGTCCCTACCGATCTACCTGCCGACCGGTGCTTACAACGTCGATCGTCTGGCCAACCCCGGCCAGAACACCTACACCTTCATGCCCACCGTCGCGTTCACGCACCTGGACGGTAAAGGCGGTGAGTTCACCCTGTCGAGCGGCCTGGAGTTCTACACCGAGAACGACGCCACGGATTATCGTAACGGCAACATATTTACCTTTGACGCGATGTGGACCCACGGCTTCGGCAATGGCTGGAGCGCCGGTCTGGTCGGCGGCTACGTGCAGCAGATTACCGACGACAAAGGCCAGACCGCCGATTCGCTGAATGGTTTTCGCGGCCGCTCAGTGGGTGCCGGCCCCGTGGTGGGATGGGCCGGTAAATTCAACGATGCACAGGCCAGCGTCAGCGCACGCTGGGTGCCGGAGTTCGACACCAGGAACCGCCCGGAAGGCAACGGTGTTGCTATCAGCCTGACGCTGGCATTTTTCTAACGGCCGGTGCGTATTTCAGGGGAAATCCAGTACTCGACCATTCACCCGGACGACCTGATCAGTAGCCGCTGGAAATTTCGCTTGTCGTTCATCCCCCGTGATTCCGACTTTCATGTTTTGAGCATGCCTTTGAGAAAGGGAATATCCCATGACTGCGCTCCAAGACCTCAACGCCCTGCAAGCCAGCATCGCTGAAGCCGTGCTCGGTCAGGACCAGGTGATCCGCCAGATCCTCCTCGGCCTACTGGCCAACGGGCACTTGTTGCTCGAAAGCCTGCCCGGGCTGGCCAAGACCCGCACGGTCAAGGCGCTGGCCAGGCACCTGGACGCGAAGATGAGTCGCATCCAGTTCACCCCTGACCTGCTGCCGTCGGACATTACCGGCGCCGAGGTGCTGCACCAGGTCGATGGCAAGAACCAAATCCAGTTCCAGCCCGGTCCGCTGTTCGGCAACCTGATCCTGGCGGATGAAATCAACCGCGCCCCGGCCAAGGTCCAGGCTGCCTTGCTGGAGGCGATGGAAGAACGGCAAATCACCGTGGCCGGCAACAGCCATGTGTTGCCTGAGTTGTTCATCGTCGTCGCGACTCAGAACCCGATTGAACAAGAAGGCACTTATCCGCTGCCGGAAGCGCAGATGGACCGCTTTCTGATGAAGGTCCTGCTCGATTACCCCAGCGCCGACAATGAGAGCCAGGTGCTGCGGCTGTTGCGCGAAGAAGAGTTTGCCCTAGGTGCAAGAACGGCAGCGGTCCAAGGGTTCTCACTGTCTCAGGACGTGATTTTCGCCGCGCGCCGGGAAGTCAGCGCTGTTCATGTGTCGCCGGCCATCGACCGTTACCTGATCGACCTGATCAACGCGACCCGCCACCCCGCCGCTTACGACGCCGACCTGGGCCGCTGGATCGCCCTCGGTGCCAGTCCTCGGGGTGGCATTGGCCTGGACCGTTGCGCACGTGCCGATGCCTGGCTGCAGGGGCAGGATTTCGTCTCGCCCGACAATGTTCGCGCCGTGGTGCATCCTGTGCTGCGCCATCGTTTGCAATTGAGCTATGACGCGGTGGCCGATGGTGTGACGGCCGATCAGGTGCTTGATCGTCTGCTTGATAAAGTGGCCATTCCCGCATGAATGCCGACGGTCTGGTCTATGTCTCTCTGGCGCAATTGATGGCGCTGGAGTTCAAGGCCCGTGACCTGAGTTTTGTGGCGCGTCAGCCGCAAGGCAGCATCCTTGCCGGCAACCACGCCTCGCGCCTGCGTGGCCGAGGGCTGAACTTCGATGAGCTGCGCCGCTATCAACCGGGGGACGATTTGCGCCACCTGGACTGGCGTGCTTCCTTGCGCACCGGCAAACCCGTGGTGCGCACCTTTACCGAAGAACGCGACCGCCCGGCATTGATTCTGGTCGACCAGCGCATGTCGATGTTCTTTGGCTCCCAGCGCAGCTTCAAATCGGCCATCGCCGCAGAACTTGGCGCCCTGGCGGCGTGGATGGTGTTCAACGCCGGTGATCGGGTCGGCGGCCTGGTGTTCAACGATCAGAGGATCGACAGCATCTCCCCGCTGCGCAGCCGCAAGCGGATCGAAGCGTTTTGCAGCCGCATTGCCGAGCAAAATCAGCAACTCAACGCGGCCAATCCAGACGCCGAAGGTAAGGATCAGCTGGACAAGGTGTTGCAACATTGCCTTGCGGTGGCCGGGCACGATCATTTGATTTGTATCGTCAGCGACTTTGCCGGTGCCGGTGAGCGCACTTTGCAACTGATGCGACAGTTGGCGGCGCACAACGATGTGATCGCCATGCAGGTGTATGACCCGCTGGCGCTGAATTTGCCGAAAAACGGCCGTTTGTTGATCACTCAAGGCCAGTTGCAGGTGGAACTGGCGGTCGAGCAACGCAGTGTTCACCAGCCGTTGGGGGATTTTCTCAGTGGCCGGCTCAAGGACGTGGCCACGTTGCTGCGGCGCAGCCAGGTGCCGCTGATGATGTTCAGCACGGCGACCGATGCCCAGGAACAGCTGCGCACCGAACTGGGCAGGGGCCGGCGATGAATCCGAATATCCCGAGCATCGAACAACTCCAGGAAATCGCGTTGCCGGCGCCGGTCAGTTACGCGCCGCAGACGTGGGGTTGGTGGGTGCTGCTCGTTGTCGTGGTGCTGGCCGTTTTTCTGCTCGGCGCGCGCCGGTATTGGCAATGGCGGCGGGATCGGTACCGGCGAGAGGCGCTGGTGCGGTTGGCGCAGTTGCAAAGCAGCGACGATCAACTCAGCGCCCTGCGTGAGCTCCCTGAGCTGCTGAAACGCGTGGCTCTGTCCATGCCCACCGCGATCCCTGTGGGAGCGAGCTTGCTCGCGATGAGGCCCTTACATTCAAAATTGATGTTGGCCGACAGGACGCCATCGCGAGCAGGCTCACTCCCACAAATGAATGTTGGTCCGCTTGGGGGCGAGGACTGGCAGGCGTTTCTGGTGCGGCACAGTCCGCAGCCGTTGCCGGCGGACTTCAGTCAACAACTGGCACTGCTGGCCTACGCGCCCGACGCGACAGTGCAGGCATTGCCCGCCGAACAGCGCCAGCAACTGTTCAACACCTGCAAACACTGGGTGGAGCGTCATCATGTGGCAGCTTGATTACCCCTGGCTGCTGATGCTCTTGCCGTTGCCGTGGCTGGGCTACCGCTTTCTGCCCGAATACCGTGAGGCCCGCAGCGCCGTGCGGGTGCCGTTTTTCGGTGCCATGAGCCGCGCGGTCGGACAGGCACCGAGCCAGGCCGGGACCCGCAGCAATCGCTTGCAGCTGATCTTGAACCTGCTGGTCTGGAGCCTGTTGCTCCTGGCCGCCGCTCGCCCGGTGCTGGTGGAAAAACCCATCGAACGCCAGCAACCGGTGCGTGACCTGATGCTCGCCATCGACCTTTCTCAATCCATGGAGACCACCGATTTCACCGACGCCAAAGGTCAGAAGATCAATCGTCTGGCAGCGGTCAAGGACGTCGTGCAAGGCTTTATCGACAAACGCAAAGACGATCGCCTCGGACTGATCGTGTTCGGCAGCGGTGCGTATCCGCAGGCCCCGCTGACCCTGGACCACGCCAGCCTGTCACTGTTGCTCGACGAGACCGGCATCGGTATGGCCGGCCCCAATACCGCGATTGGCGATGCGATTGGCCTGAGCCTCAAGCTGCTCGATCAGGCTCACGAGCAAGAGAAAGTGCTGATTCTGCTCACCGACGGCAATGACACCAGCAGTGCGATTACCCCGGATCACGCTGCCGAATTGGCCGCGGCCAAAGGGGTGGTGATTCACACCATCGGCATCGGCGATCCGACCGCCGAAGGTGAAGCCAAGGTCAATCTCCAAGGCTTGCAGCAGATTGCCGACACCACGGGCGGCAAGTTCTTCCGCGCCGAAGACCGCACGGCGCTGGATCAGGTCTACAGCACCCTCGACACACTGACCCCGCATCAAGTCAAAACCCTCAGCCATCAACCGAAAAAGGACCTGTTCTGGTGGCCGCTGGGGGCCGCCATCGCGTTGCTCGCGCTCTACCATCTGGGCGCCTTGCTGCGTCCGCACCTGATACTCGCGCGTCAGCGGCAGGAGGCTTGAGATGGAGATCAATGTCAGTGACCTGCATTTCCTGCGTCCGCTGTGGCTGTTGCTGGTGCCCTTTGCCGCGCTGTTGCCCTGGCTCTGGCGACGCAGCCGCGACCTGCAACGGCGCTTGCGTAGCAACATTGCCGAGCACTTGCTGCCGCACCTGCTGATTACCCCGCAGGACCACCAGCGTTTTCGGCCGGTGCATCTGGTCTGCGCGGTGTTGATTCTGGGCGCCATTGCCGCCGCCGGCCCGACCTGGGAACAGGATCGCCCGGACTTCCTGGAAAACCGCGCGCCGTTGATTATTGCCGTCGACCTGTCGCCGTCCATGGACGCCAGCGACGTACAACCGAGTCGGCTGGAAGCCGCCAAACACAAGCTGCACGACCTGATTGCACGGCGTTCCGGGGCGCGCAACGGCTTGATTGCGTATGCCGGCAGCGCCCATCTGGTGTTGCCACCCACCGACGACCCGGCCCTGCTCGACACGTTTATTCAGGCCCTGAGCACCGATCTGATCGCCAAACAGGGCAAAGACGTTGCTACGGTCATAGAACACGCCAAACGCCTGCTGGCCGCCGAGAAAACCCCGGGGACGCTGCTGTTGATCACCGATGGCGCCGATACGACCCAGCTCGCCGCGCTGGACAAGCAACTGACCGACAGTGCGCTGCAAGTATTGATTCTGGCGGTCGGCAACGAGGACGGCGGGATCATCCGCGACGCCAATGGCCAGCCGCGCACCGACAGCAACGGACGCCCCGCCCTCAGCAGTTTCGACCCGGCGGCGCTCAAGCAACTGGCGTCGGCGGTCGATGCACCGTTGGGCAGCCTGACCCTCAATGACGACGATCTGGACTGGATCGAACTGCACGCCCGGCAACACTTCCAGAGTGCCAGCGACGAACAGCGCGAACTGCACTGGAAGGACGCCGGTTACTGGCTGTGCTGGCCGTTGCTGCTGCTCGCCTTCTTCAGCGTGCGCAAGGGCTGGAGCCTGAACTGGATGGCCGGGCTGTTGCTGGCGATGGGGCTCGGCTTTCAACCGATGCCCGCGCAGGCCAACGGATTGACCGATGCGTTTTTCACCCCCGACCAGCAAGGTCGCTGGGCCTTCGAGCATGAGCATTTTCCGCAGGCGGCCGCGCATTTTTCCGACCCATACTGGAAAGGTATTGCCGCCTACAATGCGGCCGATTTCGACTTGGCTTTGGCGAGTTTCGCGCGCCTGGAAACGCCGCAGGCGTATTTCTATCTAGGCAATATTTACGTGCGACGCTTCAAGTTTGATCAGGCGATAGCTGCCTATACGCAAGCCTTGAAGTTGCAACCGCAGTTCCCGCAGGCCACGGCCAATCTGGCCCTGGCGATTGCCTTGCAGAAAGACACCGAAAGCGCCGAACAGAATGCGCCCAAGGTCAATCCAGACGAAATAAAAATGGACAAGGCACCAGGCAAGGGCCGGAGCAAATCGGTCCAGACCCAGCAAGCGGCTTCGGATGCGCAGTGGTTGCAGAATTTGAGTACGTCGCCAGCGAAGTTCTTGAAACAGAAATTCAGTTTGCAGGATCAGGCGGAGGGCCAGCCATGAACCGAGTCGCGGCCATCGCCAGCAGGCTGGCTCCCACATTGAATTTGCGTACAACACAAATCCCCTGTGGGAGCGAGCCTGCTCGCGATGGCGTCCATCCATCCACCACAATACTCACAGGGCTACTCCTCTGCCTGATCACCACAACAACCCTGGCCGCCGAACCCAATCTACGTATCCAGAGCCGCTTGCAACCGACCGACTCAGTCATGGTTGGCGGCATTCTCGAGCTGCAACTCGACGTCCTTACCGACAGCTGGTTCACCGACGCCCCCACCCTGCCCGTCCTGAAACTGCCCGGTGCACTGGTGCTGCCACCGGATGGTCATGCCGAGCACATCAACCAGACGCTCGATGGCAAGTCGTTCAATGGCATGCGCTATAGCTACCGCATCACCCCGAATCTGCCCAAGGGTTTCGACATTCCGCCGCTGACCGTGCAGGCCACTCCCGGGCAAGCCAGCACTCAGCTGAGCGCGCAGAGCCAGCCGTTACACTTCACCGCTGCGAAACCGCCGGGGTTCAACCCGGGGGAACCGGTGCTGGTGGCCCAAGGGCTGCGCTTCACCCAAACCATCGTCAACTCGGCGACGCCCCTGAAGGTTGGCGACAGCATCACCCGCCAGCTCACACTTCAGGCTGACGGTGCTCTGGCCATGGCATTGCCTGCACCCTCATTGGCCGATGTCACCGGGCTGAGCCGTTACCCGAAAGACCCGCACATCAGCACTCTGGACGATGGGCGCGGTAATTTCATCGGCGGCCAACGGATCGACAGCGTGACCTATCGGATTGACAGCGAAGGACGCCATGAGCTGCCGCCAATCGTCTTGAAATGGTGGGACGCCAGCAGCCAACAGACCCGCACCGCCCAAGTCCCGGCCGTGACCTTCGAGGCGGCTGCCAGCAGCGCTTACAAGCCGGTGTTCTCGATCACTGAAGACTTGAACAAGCTTGGCCAGCAAAGCCGACTGCACCTTTCCGGGCACTGGCTGGGGCTGTTGGCGCTGCTGTTGCTCGTGGCACTAGCGAGCTGGTTTTGCCGTCCGTTCATCCAGCGTGCCTATATCGCCGCACAGGCGCGACGCCGCGCCCGCCAAACGGCCTGGTTGCAATCTGCCGACTGTGCCTGGCGCCAAATCCCGGCGCAGATCGATGGCAAACCCGCGCAACTCAGCGCGCTGTACCTCTGGGCCAGACGCCGTCGACTGGGACTGAAACTGGGCAATCTCGATCCGCGCCTGCAAGACCTGTTGCGTGGCTGTTACAGCCGGCAATCAACCGAAGATCAGGCGCTGCACCAACTGAAGAAATCCTTGGCTACGCTGCAAAAGCAGGCCGAACCTCGCAATGCGGCCTGTCCTCCAGCATTACGACCACTAAACCCTGTCCGAGAGAAGGATTTCCCATGACGAGTCCGATATCGATCCGCCAACGCCACGGGTGGAAACTGCTGTTTGCACTGGCCTTGAGCCTGCCGCTGCTGGCGCTGGCCGCCGAGCCCCTGCCGTCGTGGAACGACGGGCCCTCAAAGAAAAACATCATCGAGTTCGTCCAGGCTGTCACCGACCAAAGCAGCAAGGATTTCGTCAAGCCCGAGGACCGCATTGCCGTGTTCGACAACGACGGCACCCTCTGGAGTGAGCAGCCGATGTACTTCGAATTGCTGTTTGCCCTGGAAGAAGTCAAGCGCACCGCGCCGCAACACCCGGAATGGAAAACCACCCAACCGTTCCAGGCCGTACTGGAAAACGATCACAAGGCGCTGGCGGCCTCTGGCATGGGCGGGATCATGAAAATATTCGCCGCCACCCACACCGGCATGACCACCGAGACCTTCGATGACTACGCAAAAACCTGGTTGAGCCAGGCCAGACACCCCAAGACCGGCAAGCTGTACACCGAGATGATCTTCCAGCCGATGCTGGAAATGCTCGACTACCTGCGCAGCCAGGATTTCAAGACTTACATCGTCTCCGGCGGCGAAACAGGCTTCATGCGTGCCTTCGCCGAGAAGGTCTACGGCATCCCTCCAGAGCAGGTAATCGGCACCACGTTCGTCACCGCGTTCCAGTACAAGGATGGCAAAGCCGCAATCGTGCGCTCGCCGAAACTGGCGCACAACGATGACGGCCCAGGTAAGCCTGAAAGCATCGATGCCTTCATCGGCAAACGGCCGATCCTCGCCTTCGGCAACTCCGATGGCGATCTGCAAATGCTGCAGTGGACGGCCGCAGGGCCGGGCAAACGATTCATGGGGCTGGTGCATCACACCGACGCCAAACGCGAATGGGCCTATGACCGCCAGTCCGACATCGGTCGTCTGGACAAGGCCCTGGACGAAGCAAAATCCCGTGGCTGGACTATCGTGGATATGGCCGCCGAATGGCGCCGGGTCTACCCGTTCGATGCCACCACACCCGAGCAAGTGCAATAAGAAAGCGTACTGCAGGATTGCAATAAACGTTTGTCGCGCATGAGCGACGCAAGAGAGCAAAAGGAGCAGTCAGATGACTCGCATACGCAAGTGGCTACCGAAAATTGCCCTGGTGGCAGCGTCGGTGATGGCAATCTCGGCAACGGCCGGGGCAGCTGAAAAACCCAACATTCTGGTGATCTTCGGCGACGACATCGGCCAGACCAATATCAGTGCCTATTCGATGGGGGTGGTCGGGTACAAGACTCCAAACATCGACCGGATTGCCAAGGAAGGCATGATGTTCACCGACTATTACGCGGAGAACAGTTGCACGGCGGGACGCTCGTCGTTCATTACCGGCCAGACACCGTTGCGTACCGGTCTGTCGAAAGTCGGCATTCCAGGCGCACCGGTAGGCCTGCAAAAGCGCGATATCACCATCGCCCAGGCTCTCAAGTCACAGGGCTATGCGACCGGTCAGTTCGGCAAAAACCACTTGGGCGACAAGGATGAATTCCTGCCGACCAACCACGGTTTCGACGAGTTCTTCGGCAACCTCTACCACCTTAATGCCGAAGAAGAACCCGAGCGTCCTTACTGGCCCAAGGATGACCCCGAGTTCGTCAAGGCCAACTCTCCGCGAGGCGTCATTCACAGCTTCGCAGACGGGAAGATCGAAGATACGGGTGCGTTGACTGCCAAGCGTATGGAGACCATCGACGACGAAACCACCGCCGCCGCGCAAGCGTTCATCGAGAAACAGGCCAAGGCGGATAAACCGTTTTTCGTCTGGATGAACACCACGCGCATGCACTTGTTCACCCACGTGCGCGATTCGATGAAGGGCCAGAGCGGCATGCCCGGCAACGAGTACGCGGATGGCATGCTTGAGCATGACGGCGATGTCGGCAAATTGCTGAAAACCCTGGATGACCTGAAGATCACCGACAACACCATCGTCGTCTACACCACCGACAACGGCCCGAACCAGTTCTCCTGGCCGGACGCGGCGACTACGCCGTTCCGTAACGAGAAAAACTCCAACTGGGAAGGCGCTTACCGAGTGCCGGCAATTGTGCGCTGGCCGGGCAAGATCAAGGCCGGTGAAGTCTCCAATGAAATGTTCTCAGGCATGGACTGGTTCCCTACCCTGCTCGCGGCAGCGGGTGAAACCGATGTGAAAAACAAGCTGCTCAAGGGTTGGGCGCCGACGTCCGGAGGCAACAACTTCAAGGTGCATCTGGACGGCTACAACCAACTGCCGTACCTGACCGGCCAGCAGCCTAAAGGCGAGCGCCACGAGTTCTACTACTTCAACGATGACGGCGTGCTGGTGTCGATGCGTTACGACAACTGGAAAGCGGTGTTCTGCGAACAACGCGAACCAGGCGGCTTCAAGGTGTGGAGCGAGCCTTTCGTGTGCCTGCGCGTACCGAAAATCCTAAACCTGCGGATGGACCCGTATGAGCGTGCCGACGTGGTTTCCGATCAGTATTACGATTGGGCAACCAAGAACGTCTACCTGGCTGCAGTAGCGGTCGGCAAGTCAGCGGCGTTCCTGCAAACGTTCATCGAGTATCCACCTAGCCAGAAACCGGCCAGCTTCAGCATTGACCAGATCCGTGCTGCCGTGGATGCGAAAATCGCCGAGAAAATGAAAAACCAGCCTGCACAGTAAGACGGCTTGACCGCCGCTCGCCCTCACCGGCGAGCGGACTTATTTTCGACTGGAGACCGCGACGAGGCCATTCGGCTCGTAGGTGTTTTTGAACTGGAACAAGGCAATTCGCAATGTCCTCACGTGTCGCCAGCAAGTCGTCGGCCCTTCCTGCTTCCCATGCCGCAGCGTCCCCGGCGCTGCTGATCCCCGCCCTGTTGCTGTTCGTCTCCGGTGCCGCGGCACTGGTGTATCAGGTGCTGTGGATCAAGCAGCTGTCGCTGGTGGTCGGCGTCGAGGTGTATGCCATCACCACCGGCATCAGCGCATTTTTTGCCGGCCTGGCCTTGGGTGGATGGCTGTTCGGGCGCTGGGCAGATCGCTTGCAGCAACCGGTTCTGCTGTATGCCGGGCTGGAAGTGCTGGTGGCCGTACTGGGCGTCGGCGCGACCTTCGCCATGAGCCTCGCCGCCAGCCCGTTCGCCTGGCTGGAGCAGCACGTCGGCCTGGCGGCGTGGATGCTGCCGTTTGCACTGGTCGGTATCCCGGCGCTGTTGATGGGCGGCACGCTGCCGGTGCTGGTTCGCTCATTGGCGGCGGACCCGCAGCACTCAGGCAAGGCTGGCGGCCAACTCTATGCCGCGAATACCGCCGGCGCCATCGCGGGCACTCTGCTCGCCGCGTTCGTGCTGATTGCCACCCTCGGTGTGCGCGGCAGTGCCTTGGCGGCTGCAATGCTCAACCTGCTGGCAGCCGCAGGTGCGCTGTGGTTTCAACGCCACCGTGTATCCCCCGTCGATACCCCGGTGAAACACCACGCCGAGAAAGCTCCGGATCGCCTGGCGCTGTGGCTATATTCCGTCGCCGGCGGCGTGGCGCTGGGTTACGAAGTGGTCTGGTCGCAGTCCATCGTGCAATTCATGAGCACCCGCACCTATGCCTTTGCCGTGGTGCTGGCGACGTACCTCACCGGCCTGTTCCTCGGCAGTGCGCTACTGGCCCGTCGGGTTGACCGTATTCGCGATCCCTGGGGCGTGTTTGGCTTGCTGATCGCCGGCGCCGGCCTGATCGCGCTGCTGGAAGTCGCCTTTCTCGGACGTTGGCTGGTGTTCTTGCAGTCCCAGGCCGAAACCGTGGCACTGGCCATGGGTGGCAGCGAGTTGATGGGCATGAGCGCACGTTTTGCGGTGGCGGCATTGAGCATGGTGTTCGTGCCCACCCTGCTGTTGGGCGCAGCGTTCCCGCTGGCGCTGCGATTGAGCGTGGGCCGTGAGCGAATCGGTCAGGATGTCGGTGCCGTGGTCGCGTTCAACACCCTGGGCGGGATTATCGGCGTGATGCTCTGCGGCTTCTTGCTGATCCCGCTGCTGGGGCTGGTGCGCACCTTGGGTCTGCTGGCGATCATCGCCGCCGGGATTGGTTATTTCGCCGTGCGCAAAGGGCATCACATCAAGAAAGGCCGGCGTCAGGGCGTGGTCGCTATCGGCCTGCTGTCGGTGTTGGTGGCGGTTTTCACCCCGGTCGACAAATTGGCCAGCCTGCTCCCCGGCGCCCGCAACGGCACGCTGGCGTTCTACGAAGAAGGACGCGGCGGCACCGTGGCCGTGGTCACTCAAGGCAAGGGCCAAAAGACCTTTCAGCGCCTGTATATCCAGGGCGTTTCCAACACCGGTGACGCGATGCCATCGCTGCGTTACATGCGTGTTCAGGCGTTATTGCCGTTGTTGATCCATAACGGCGAGCCGCGCTCGGCGCTGGTCATCGGTTTCGGCACGGGCATCACCGCCGGTGCCCTGACCCGCTATCCGGGGCTGGAGCATCGGGTGGTCGCCGAACTGCTGCCGTCGGTGATCAAAGCCGCGCCGTTGTTCAAGGGCAACTTCAATGCCGCCGCCGACCCGGCTGTCGATGTCCGCCTGCGTGACGGTCGCCAGGAGCTGCTGCGCAGCCCGCAACATTACGACCTGATCACCCTCGAACCACCACCGCCCTCCGCCGCCGGCGTGGTGAACCTGTATTCGCGCGACTTCTATCAGCTCGCCGCCAACCGCCTGGAGAAAAAAGGCCTGGTCGCACAGTGGCTGCCGCTGCCGACACAGAACATCGACGACTCCCGCTCGCTGGTGCGCAGCTTCCTCGATGTCTTTCCCTACGCGACGTTGTGGACCAGCGAGTTCCACGAAATGCTCTTGGTGGGCTCGCTGGAACCGATCGAACTGGATGCGGCAAAAATCAGCCAACGCTTCCAGCAGGACAGCGTACGCAGCACCCTGCAGGACGTCGGCATCGGCTCGGCCGCCGCACTGCTCGCGACCTGGGTGACCGATCGCGCTGGTCTCGAACGGTTCGCCGCCGATGCGCTGCCAGTGACCGACGATCAGCCGCGTATCGAGTACGCCCCATGGGTGCGCGCAGGGGAAATCAGTCGCGTGTTGCCGACCCTGCTCGACCTGCACCAGCCGCCGTTGCTGTTGAATGCCGATGCCGCGTTCATCGAACGCATGAACGCCCATCAGCAGCGTCTGATGCAGTTCTATCGGGCGAGCCTGCATGCCTATGACGGTGACCGCGATGCCTGGGCGAGGGACATTCGCGAAGTGATGCGTGGCGACGGTGGCAATCCGTATTACCGTTGGTTTGTCGGCGATTGACGGTGAGACCCAAGGACTTTTCGACGCGAAACAGGTAGTGTGCGCAAAATCAAATTGCCACTATGCCCCGTTTACAGGGATGTTGCCGCGTCGCAGGTTTTCATGGAGTTGCACACGCAATGAGTTGCTGGACCGTCCTTGGCCTGTCGGCCGACGCCGATACGCGCCAAATCAAACGCCAATACGCGGCACTGCTCAAACAAACACGTCCAGACGAAGACCCGGAAGGTTTTCAGCGTCTGCGTGAGGCCTACGAACAAGCGCTGAACATCAAGGAATGGGAGCGCTTGCGCGAGGAAGACTCCAGCGTTGAAGAGTCGTGGGACCTGAGCGGCCTGTCAGTGGTCGAGGTTGATGCGCTGCACGTGGTCACGCGCTCATTGCATAACGTCAGCCGTGACGAGCTCAAACAACGGCATGCCACCGCCGTAGCGCATGGCGCCGTCGATGTCATGGAAGATGCGGTGCTAAGGCATTGCGCCGAGCACACTGACACCTGCGAAGACCTGATCGAGTGGGCGATCGAGACCTTTCACTGGTTCAGCTATCAGCAGCGGCTGGAACTGGATGAAGTCCTGATCGAACAGTTGCAGCAGCAGCGCCAGCGCATCGCCGAGCGTCGTGAAGCACCGGTCTTTCTGGCCTGGCACGAGTGCCTGGCTGCAGAACCCGCCGCCACGCCGCAGCATCGCGCCGCACGCCTGTTATTGGCACCCCTGAGGTTCAGCCAGCGCCGCGCCCTGGCTCGACGCTTGCGCGACGAAGATTGGGTGCAATGCCGCAAGCTGAGTTCTGCGCTGCATGCCAATCATCCCGATATCTGCGCAAATCTACCCGGCGGCACGCCGTTCTTCTGGCGGGACTGGGAATTCGTCTACGACAGTTGGCCGATGTACCTGGGCATTGTCCTCGCCTGCCTGGTCGGCTCCTTTATCCAATTCGCGCCGTTTGGCACACGGCTGGGCGGATTGATCGGTGTCACGGTGTTCTGGTCGATGATATTCGCCGCTGGCGGCTGGGTACTCAACTGGATGACAGGGCAAGTCGCCCATCGCTTCTGGTTGCTGGACGATCGATTGAGTGCGCGCCTTTCGCCCTCGCGCGGCCCGCTGCCGTTTGGCGTGCTGCGCGACCTGATTCCCTGTGCAGTCATGACAGCAGGCATCGGCAATGTTTATGGCGTGGTTGGCAGCCTCGTTTACGTGAGCACGCTGGCAACCGTCGGGCTGATACGCCGCAGAGAGGTCAAGCCGCGCGTTTCCTGGCAGCACGCCAGCCCCTTGTTCAAACGCTGTTTGATGGGCGCGGGCATTTTGGTTCTGATCTTGATACTCGGCGTGTTCAAAGTGATCTCAAGCCAAGGCACGGTCAATCGCAACCAGGGCCTGCAACAATGGACCGAACGCTTGTGCAGCCGCATGCCGGTTACCACCAGCGAATGCAACGCCCCGGCCACCGTTGAGCAGTGGTACGGCCAGGAGAAACAGCCATGAACCCGAAATGGCTGTTCCCCATCGCCACTGTCGTGATGCTTATCTTGATGGGGCTGGCCGGCTCCTCGACATTCGTCGCCCGCATCGACTTGTGGCTGGATAAATACGACGCGCCGCTCACCGCGCAGGCCAATGCGCTCAGCCCGGTGATCGACTGCATCAATCGTGTCGACGTGCATTGGCGAGTGGCATACGAAATGTACAAATCGCCGAAGCAATCTGAGCAGCCGGTGCTTGACTGGATCACCCGCCAGCATGACTTCGACGACAACGGTGCCAGTGATGCGACCTACCTCCAAAGGGACATCTGCTCGGCAAAAATCAGCGAAAAACTCAAGCTGCTCGAATACGACCCGCCGCTGGCGTTAAAAGCCGATGCCTACGCGCAGGCGTTACAGCAAGTAATGCCCCTGACGCAGCAAATCACTTTTTATCGGCAGGCGCGCTTTTCGACCGTCATCAACGAGGTGCAGCCTGCGTTTGCCGGCCAGTTCAGAATCAAGGCCGAGGACTACCTCAAGGCGTCGACGCTGCTCAGACAGCACGTCGAAGCGCTGGACCTTGAACAGCGACGCGCGCAGCTCAATCTGATCGAAGCGCGTCTGGGCAAGGACATTCACTGGTATTTGCTGGCTTACATGATCCAGGCCAGAGATACCCTGAACCTGGTCACCGAGGGCGTTAAAAATCGAACCCTGACACCCCAGGCCCTGACCAGAACCACCGCTGAACTGCAACTGGCCTGGGACTATCGGCAGCAGTTCAACCACAGTCAGTTGCCGGAAACGGAAAAACGTAACGAAGTTCCCAGTTATCTCTGGTCACACATTGCCCGGCCGACCCAGACGTATCTGGATACCTTGAATGCTCTGCACCAGGACTGGCAGAACAAGGCTGAACCACAGCGATTGAGCGACGACTTTTTTGCGGTGACGCGAGCGTATGACTCGCTGATCAGCTATTACAACCGACTGGGGCGGGCTGAGTATTGAGGATTGGGTCTATCGACACTGGAGCAGTTGTTGAAAACACGCAAAATTCATTGCTCGCCGCAGTTTCGCTCACAGTCGCCATTTGACAGACACCGATCCTGCGACAAAGCTGCAATAGGCTAGAACGCGCGCCCGACGGCAAACGCACCTGGACTACGGAAGTCGTAATGCCGACACATAAAAATAAAGCAGCACAGCCGACCCCTGATTCGCCAAAATCCCTGATCCATCGTTATCTGTTTCCCGTCACCATCGGCCTGTTGCTGGTGGCGGTGGCGGCAATCGGCTGGTTTCTGTTCAGCAGTTCACCAGTGTTGCCCAAACCCGTGCCCGTCAGCGCGCCTACCGCTCAACCGGTCAAGCCGCAACCCGTCGCCTTGGCGCCGGCGAAGATGGTCGACGAGCAACAATGCCAAGGCTGCCACAGCGAGCAGACGAAAGACTGGCAAGGCTCCCATCACCAATTGGCGATGCAGCCAGCCAATGCCGAAACGATGCTGGGTGATTTCAATAACGTCACGTTCAAGGCAGAAAACGAAACCAGCCGTTTCTCGCGCAAAGGCGACGGCTTCTGGGTCAACACGCCGGGCATCGACGGCAAGAATGCCGACTTCAAGGTCGCCTATACCTTCGGTATCGCGCCGTTGCAGCAATACTTGATCGAGGTCGGTGACGGACGCTTGCAAGCGTTGGGCGTGGCCTGGGATACCGAGAAACACCGCTGGTTTCACCTCTATCCGGGCCAGGGCGTGAATTTCAAGAATCCTCTGCACTGGAGCAAACCGAGCCAGAACGCCAACTTCATGTGCGTCGAATGCCATACCACCGGTTACAAGCGCAATTTCGATGCCGCCAAAAACACCTTTGACAGTCAATGGAACAGCCTCGGTGTTGGCTGTCAGGCATGCCACGGCCCGGCCTCCAATCACCTGGAATGGACGGCGAAAAAGACTGACTTGATCCACGCGGGTTTTGCAGTGGACCTCAAGGACAAGGACGCCACCGTCGAAATCGAAACCTGCGCCCGCTGCCACTCCCGTCGCGCGCCGCTGGACGATGGTTATACCGTCGGCAAACGCCTGATGGACGACTACCTGCCAAGCACCTTGACCCGCGAGCTGTATGCGCTGGACGGCAAGATCAAGGACGAGGTGTTCGAGCACGGCTCTTTTGCTCAAAGCAAAATGTTCGACAAGGGCGTGCGCTGCAGCAACTGCCACAACCCTCACAGCACCGAACTCAAGGCGCCGGGCAACGGCGTTTGCCTGCAATGCCACCACAGCGCCGGCAAGACCTCGGTGGCCGGTGTCGACGGCAAGGGGTTGCAAGCGAAAAACTACGACTCGATCGAACACACTCGCCACACCATGGGCCAGCCAGGCTCGCAATGCGTGGATTGCCACATGCCCGGCAAGTTCTACATGGGCAACGACTTTCGGCATGACCACAGCTTCAGCATTCCCAACCCGGAGCGGGCGAAAAAACTCGGTACACCGGACGCTTGCCTGACCTGTCACCAGGGCAAGGCCGGCGACAAGGTCACCGAGCAGTTCAAGCTGTGGAGCAGCAGCTCATCGGCGCCAGCCGCCCCGCGCTACGACGAAAGCCTGTGGTTGATTCGCAACGGCCAGCACGGTGCCGCGCAAGCCTTGTACGAGCAATTGCAGCGCAGCAATTTGCCGGCGATTCAGCGGGCGACCCTGCTCGGCGAACTGCCGCTGTACCCGAGCGAGCAGGCACTGAAACTGGCGACCAAAGACCTTGGCAACTCAGCACCGCAAGTGCGTGAGAGCGCGGTGCGGGCGATAAGCGCGTTCCTGCCGCCACCTGAGCGAGCGCCGTTGCTGACACCGTTGCTGAAAGACCCGGTGAAGGCTGTGCGCATTGGCGCGGCTCGGGATCTGCTTGGCGCCGCCCGTAACGGTCTTGGCGGCGCCCAGGCGAACTGGGAAGCGGCCATCGCCGAGTACGAAACCGTGCAAAACAGCCTACTGGAACGCGCCGAGGCCAACCTCAATCTGGCGATGCTGTATCAGGCCAGCGGCCGCAATGACGAAGTGGAACCGCTGCTGCGTAGTGCACTGAAGCGTGATCCGGATTTCTACCCGGCCCTCGTCATGCTGGTGCAATGGCTGGAGGCCAGCGGACGCAGTCAAGAGGCACAAACGCTGTTGGCGCAGAGCCTCAAGGAACATCCCGACGCCGCCCTTTTGCAACATACCCAAGGCCTGTCACTGGTACGTGCGGGGAAATCGGCGCAAGCCATGCCGGCCTTGCGCAAAGCGGCGCAACTGGAGCCGCAGAACGGCCAGTACGGCTATGTGCTGGCGGTGGCATTGCATGACAGCGGCAAGGTTGATGAAGCGTGCGCAGAGTTGGAACGCCTGCTGAAAGTCCAACCCGCCAATCGCAATGCGCGGTTGTCGCTGATCCAGTACTACCTCGACAGCGGGCAGGAACCGAAGGCCCAGGTGTTGTTGCAAGCCTGGAAGAAAATGAACATGGGAGACCCGGCGTTGAAATAATTTGCGACTGATCCGAAGGCCCTTCGCGAGCAGGCTATCTCCCACAAGGGTTCAGCCGTTCTCAGGGGCGAGTTGTGCCAGATACGGCCATGGGTAGATGCCGCGCTCATGGCCGTCGCTGAAGATCAGTTGCAGGCCGTAGCCCTGTGGGTTGAGTTCAATCACGCGGATGCGCTCATCGACTTTGACCGTCAGCCCCTGCAGCCGAAACGCCCGGCACTGCGAGCATGGGCACTGACGCCTCAACTCGACATGATCCAGGCACTGTTCTCGCCCATCCGGCCAGCTCAATCGCAGCTGCTGTTTGCTTTGGGAGTTGCCCACCGCCACCGGGTTCATTGCAGTTGACTCAAGGCGATGCGCACGGCTTTGCGCACTTCCGGGTCGCCGTCATCTTGCGCGGCCTGCAAGGGGGCGATGGCGCCTTTATCGTTCAGTTCGCCAAGGGCCAGCGCGGCTTCCTTGCGCAGGTTGCTGATGCGGTGGCCGAGGGTGTCGATCAGCGCGTCGAGCGCCGGGCCGAAGCGCAAACGACCGAGGCTGCGGGTCGCGCGCAGGCGGACTTGCCAGTAATCGTCGCTCAAGGCTTCGACCAAGGCGGGACCGGCGTCAGCGTGGCCGACTTTGCCCAGGGTGGTGGCGGCTTCTTCGCGCACTTGCCAGGCTGGGTCCTGCAATGCCTGGCGCAAGGCCGGCAGCACTTGAGCATCGGACGCCAGGCCCAAAGCCCCGGTGGCGGCGCGGCGGACTTCGGTGTCCGGATCGTCGCTGACCAGTTTGGCCAGGGCGGGCAAGGCATCGAGTTGTTTGAGCCAGCCGAGTACGCCCACGGCTTCTCGCCGGACACTGGCGTTTTCATCATTCAATGCCGCTGCGGCAGCGCCCGCGGCACCGGGGAAACGCAATTCACGCAGGGCCCTGAACGCGGCGATGCGCACGTTGGCGTCGACATGTCCGGTCCACGGCAGAACCACCCTGCCCGCCGCCTCGCTCTTGAGCAGGCTCAGGCTTTGCGCGGCGGCCGCTTGCACAGCCAAGGAGGGATCGGTCAGGGCCTGGCACAGTGCCTCGACCACTGGCGTGTCTTCCCAGGCTTCAAGCAGGCGCGCGGCCTCGACGCGGACTTCTTCGGTCGGGTCTTCAGCCAGTCGATTGACCAGCCACAGCAGGCCGTCCGGTTCTTCAAGATCGGCCAGTTCGATCAAGGCGATCCGGCGTACGCCGGGGTCGTCGTCGGTCAGGCGCGGTTGCAGGGCGAGAATGTCGTCGTTGTCGGTTACATCGAATAGAGAGGTCATAGGGCAAATCGCGGCAGTTTGTTTTCAGGAGGAAGTCCGAGAGGGTTCAGGCGCGGTAGCTGCCGACCGTCTTCGTGACGCAGTAATTCGAGGCAATGGCGTTTCAAGCGGGAAAACTCATGGCTGGTCACCAATTCGGTGGTGCGTGGCCGAGGGAAGTCCAGGCGCAGGTCCTCGATGATCCGACCGGGCCGTGAACTCATGACCAACAGGCGGTCGGCGAGGAACAGCGCTTCGTCGATGTCATGGGTGACGAACACCACGGTGGTGCGGATCCGCGTCCAGATGTCCAGCAGCAACTCCTGCATGTTCAGCCGGGTCAGCGCATCGAGGGCGCCAAAAGGCTCGTCCATCAGCAACAGGCGCGGACGGTTGACCAGCACCCGGGCGATTTCCACCCGTTGCTGCATGCCACCGGAGAGCTGATCCGGCCAGCGTTCGGCGAAGCCTTCAAGGCCCACCAGCGCGAGGATGTCGTCAGCGGCCTGGTGGCGTTCGACTTTGCCGATGCCACGCATTTTCAGGCCGAACGCCACGTTGTCGCGCACGGTTCGCCACGGGAACAGCGTGTGGTGCTGGAACACCATGCCCCGTTGCGGCGATGGGCCAGAAACGGCTGCGCCATCGACTTTCAGGCTGCCGGCGCTTGGCTGCAAGTGCCCGGCCAGCGCGCCGAGCAAGGTCGATTTGCCGCAACCGGACGGCCCGAGAATGCACACGAATTGCCCTGGTTCGATCTGGCAGTCGAGGCCTTGCACGGCTTCGAAGGCGTGTTGCGCTTCGCCGAGGACGATGGACAGTTGGCGAATGTCGATCCGCCCTTCAGGGGTTTGCATCATGCTCATCAGGCTTTTCCTCGCGGTCGGTGCCAGGGCGTGAACAGTCCGCCGAGGCGTTTGATCAGCAGGCTGCTGCCCATCCCGAGGACGCCGATCAGCAACATGCCGACGACGATGTCGGCGTAGTTCTGGAGGGTGTAGGACTCCCAGGTGTAATAGCCGATGCCGTACTGGCCGGAGATCATTTCGGCGGTCACCAGGCAGAACCACGAGGTGCCCATGCCGATGGCGAGGCCGGTGATGATGCTCGGCGCGGCGCCCGGCACAATCACCTCCCACAGAATCGCCCGGCGCCCTGCCCCGAGGCTTTTCGCCGAGGCGACCAGGCGTGGGTCGACGCCTTCGACGCCGTGCACGGTGTTGAGCAGGATCGGAAACAGTGCGCCCGTGAAGGTGATGAAAACCATCGACAATTCCGAGGACGGAAACATCAGGATGGCCAAGGGAATCCAGGCGACGGCCGGAATCGGGCGCAGGACTTCCAGAGGTGGCAGCAATACATCTTCAGCCCATTTCGAGCGACCGATGGCCAGGCCCAGAGCGATGCCGATGATCATCGCCGCCAGGTAACCGGCGAAGACCCGGCCGAGGCTGCTGCTCAGGTGTTGGGCAAGCTTGCCGGAATCGCCCAGGCCCAAGGCTGCCTGGATAACTGCCAGCGGCGTCGGCACGTTGGCAAAGGTCACCAGCCCGAGGTTCCAGTGGTGGCTGGCGGCGAGTTGCCAGAATAAAAGGCAGAGCAGCAGTGAAGCGGCTCGGGGGATCCAGCGCAAAAACATATATCACCTCTGATCGTCTGATCGTTCCCACGCTCCGCGTGGGAATGCCTCAATGGACGCTCTGCGTCCGCGTTAGATGTGACGCGGAGCGTCACGGGATGCATTCCAACGCGGAGCGTGGGAACGATCTATCGATCTATAAATCAGCGGATGGCGACTGCCTGGGTGGTGGCATCGGTGAAGTCGAAGACTTTTCCACCCTGGGCCGTGGCGAATTGCTGGGCCTGGCCTTTGAGCAGGAACGCACTCAAGCGGCCTTTCGCATCACTGGCAAACCATGCCTGGTCGGCCAGCAACTTGATCCCGCTGTCGCTCGCCTGGGCATACACCGCGCGAATGCTTTTTCCTTCCTGCTTCAAGCCGGCCAACGCGGTGAACGCCGATTCGGCCGAGGCGTATTGACGGACTTTCGATTCACCGCGCACCCAGATTTCCGCCACATGACTGAAATCGGTGATGGCTTTGCCGCTCGCCGCATCCACCGCGTTGAGCGGCGTCTGCCCGTAGTTGGCCAATTGCGCGTTGTAGTCCAGGTTCGAGGCCTTGAACGCGGCGCGGATGTACTGGTCGTCGATGAAGGTATTCAGATCCAGACCGCGATCCGCCTTCTTCAACAGCTTGAGTGTATCGATGGCGGTGCCGACGGCCTGGCGGTATTCCGGCTTCCAGCTCAGGTCGCGGGTTTGCACGCCCAGTGGACCGTGGAACAGGTAATTGACCTCGGCGTCGACGCCGGAGACTTTGGCGATCAGCTCGCTGTATTTCTCCGGTTCGGCCGCCAGCAGTTGATTGGCCTCGATGCTCGCTCGCAGGTAGGCGACGACGATTTCCGGGTACTTCTTCGCATAGGCCTGATCGACCAAGGCACCATGGAATGTCGGCGTGTTGGCCTGTGAACCGTCGTAAATCTTGCGGGCGAAACCTCGGCTCGGGAACAGTTCGGCGAACGGCACGAAGTCGGCGTGGGCATCGATTTTCCCGGCTTGCAACGCAGAACCGGCCACTTCCGGCGGCTGGGCGATGATGTTCACGTCTTTGAGCGGATCCCAGCCTTGTGCAGCCACGGCCCGCAACAACATGCCGTGGGCGGTGGATGCGAACGGCACGGAAATGGTCTTGCCTTTCAACTCGGCCAGCGACTGCACGCCCGAAGCACTTGGCACCACGATGCCGTTGCCGCTGCCCTTGATGCTGCCCGACAACACGCTGATAAACAGGCTGTGCTTGCCGGCGGTTTCGAACGCCACACCGTTGAACGAACCGGGGAAATCGGCCATGGCGCCGAAGTCGAGTTTGCCGGCGACCATCTCATTGGTCAGGGGCGCGCCGCTGGTGAAGTTTTTCCACTCCACGTCATAGTTGGCGTCCTTGTAGGGGCCGTCGTGGGGCAGGTATTTGTCGAGCAGGCCAAGTTCGCGAATCAACAAGCCGCCGGCGGCGCAATTGATTGTGGTGTCCTGGGTGCCGATGGCGATGCGGATGGTTTCAGCCGAAGCCGACAAGGTGAATGAAGCCAGTACCAGACCGGCAAATGCTGCGCGCAATAGCATAGTGAATCCCCTCGAATCATTTATAGGATGTTCGTCTCCGCCACGATCATGGCGTGGTGGGAAACGAGGGGTGTTTTGAAGCAAGCGTCCGGGGGTGGCCGGGTAGCGTTAGTTTTTCCTGGAGGGCCTCATCGCTGGCAGGCCTGCTCCCACAAGGTTCTCTGTTGCCAGCCAAATCTGTGTCCCACTGCAAATCCCTGTGGGAGCTGGCCTGTCGCCAGCGAAATCTGTGTCCCACTACAAATTCCTGTGGGAGCTGGCCTGCCGGCGATGGCGTCCTTTCAGTCAGCGCAGCAAATACGGTATTTCGACTTTCACCGCCCCGGTCGGGCAGTCCTTTTCGCAGGGCATGCAGTACCAGCATTCATCGAAGGCCATGTAGGCTTTTTGCGTGGCCGGGTTGATGGCCAGCAGATCCATCGGGCAGACGTCGACACACACGGTGCAGCCTTTATGGGCGATGCAAAGGTCTTCATCGACCGTGACTGGTGCGTTGGAACGAAAGAAGATTTCCTGGGGTTGATAGGCCATTTGGCGGTCTCTCTTTTAGTGATGCTCAGGCCGCGAAGGCACCGACCCGCAGCCGGTCATAGGCCTGCATTTCTTCGGCATCGAGCGCGATGATGTAAGGTTCGACGGCTTTCTTGAAGCTGGTCATCAAGCCGTTTTCACCCTTCTTCAGGTTGCAATGGCAGAACCAGTCGCTGTCGTTGCGTTGCGGGTGATCAACGCGATAGTGGTAAAGCCCCCAGCGACTTTCGGCGCGGAACAAGGACGCGCGGGCGGCCATTTCGGCGCAGTCGCGGATCATGCTGACTTCCATGGCGCGCATCAGTTCGTGGGCGTTGTGGGCCTTGATCTGATCGAGATCGCGCTGGATATCGCTGAAGCGTTGCAGGCCGATCTGCATCTTCTAGCCCTTGACCGAAGTCTCGGCCTTCTCGTTGACCCATACGCCGGAGGCCGAGTGCCCGCTGCAAAAGCCGATTTCCGAGATGTGCATCTCGACCATTTGCGTGCGGTAATCGGTGCCGCGATTGGCGTGGAACTGGCCACGGCTCGGGCGTTCGTTGCTGTGCAGGATCTCTTCGATGTTCTGGATGGTTTCTTCGGCCAAGTGATCGAGCTTGAGGAACACCGGACCGTTGCCGCTCTCGAGCTCCTGGTGGAACTCCCACATCATCTGGCCGCTCCAGTAGTCGCATTCGATGAAGCGCTCGCCCTTGTTGTTCGCGGTGTAGCCGCCCAGCGGGCCGGTGACATAGGCGCAGGCCGGGCCGTTGTAGTCCTTGATCAACGGGTTGATCTGGAAGCATTCGAGGTTCGAAAGTTCGGCCCCGGCGTGATAGGCCATGGCATAGCCGTCGCCGGCATTGGTCGGGTTTTCGTAGGTGCCCATCAAGTAGCCGGAGGCTGGCAGCCCCAGGCGCCCGGCCGCGCCACAGCACAGGATCACGGCTTTGGCCTTGATCACATGGAAGTCGGCGGTGCGGCAATCAAAACCCATCACGCCGTTGACCGCGCCCTCTTCATCCGTCAGCAATCGCGTGCAGACCAGGCGATTGGTGATGTTTACCCGCGCCCGCTTCAACTGGCGGTACAGGACTTTCTTGATGTCATGCCCTTCCGGCATCGGCAACACGTAGGCGCCCATGTGGTGGACTTTTTTCACCGCATAGTCGCCGGTCTCATCCTTCTCGAACTTGACGCCCCAGCGGTCCAGTTGCTCGATGGTTTCGAAGCTGTGGGTCGCATAGGCATAGACCGCTGCCTGATTGACGATGCCGTCGTTGGCAATGGTGATTTCCTTGGTGTACTGCTCTGGCGTCGAATGGCCGGGAATGATCGCGTTGTTCAGCCCGTCCATGCCCATGCTGATCGCGCCGCTGCGTTTAACGTTGGCCTTGTCGATCAACAGCACGCGCAGATCGCGGTTGCGTTCCTTGGCCTTGATCGCCGCCATCGGGCCAGCGGTGCCGCCGCCGATCACGACGATGTCGTATTCCTGCTCCAGCGTATTTCTGCTGATAGAACTGTGGGTCATGCCTGATCCCCTTTTTGCCGGTCGATCCGCAAGCGGTACTGGAAGGCATCGCCACGGTAGTAAAGGTGTTCGAAGTCCACGGGTTGGCCGCTGGCGTCGTGGGTCAGGCGCTCGATGCGCATGATCGGCGAGCCGGGCTCGACGTTCAGCGCCTGGGTCAGGTCGCTGTCAGCCAGCACCGCATCGATGGCCAGATCGGCGTGACCGAGGGCCAGGCCGCAGTCGTTTTCGAGGATCAGAAAGATGTCGCGGGTCACCAGATCGGCCTTCTCCAGCCGCTCACCGATGGCTTTGGGCAGGTAGGTGATTTCCAGCGAAATCGGCTCGCGATTGATCAGCCGCACCCGCTTGATCTGCGCCACGGTTTCACCTTCGGCAACGTGCAAACGCTCGGCGACCAGCTTGTCGGCGGCAATGAATTTGAAACTGCGCAGGCGGTTGATCACCTCGTAGCCGCGACCGGTCATGGACTCGGCCAAGCCCTGCAGCGTGCTGACGTTCTGGAAGGTTTTGGGCTTGGCGACGAAGGTGCCCTTGCCGTGGATCTTGAAGATCAGCCCTTCCTTTTGCAGATCGCCCAAGGCTTGGCGCACGGTGATGCGGCTGACTTTGAACAGCGCGCCGAGCTCGCTTTCGGAGGGCATCTGGCTGTCTTGCGGGTATTCGCCATCAAGGATACGAGCGCGCAGCACATCGCGCAGTTGGGTGTGCAGCGGAATACTGCTGTGGGAAAGCGGGCTGAGGGATAGAACGTTATCGGTCATGAAGATCACTTGTTATAACGAGTTATGACGTGATCTTAGAGAGCCGTTACGGGGATTGAGAAATACTGATTAAGCATAAGGTTAGATTCGCGCGGACATCCCCTGTGGAAGTGAGGCTGCTCACGATGACGTCATAACAGGCAACTTGACGTGCTGACTGTCAGGGCCTCATCGCGAGCAAGCTCGCTCCCACAGGTTCATGTGCGCTTGAGGAACGGGTCCATCACCCAATCGGTCTTCAACATGCCGAGCATGCTTAGCCGACGCGCAAGGCGCGCAGGTCCAGATGACCGTCCTTGAGCGGCGGGCACCAGTAGTAGCCGCCGGTGATCGGGCGACTGATACGGTACAAGCCGTCGGTGATGCCATCTTCCAGGCCGCTCATGCGGCGCAGTTGGGCTTCGAAGGCGTCGAGCGAAAAACCGAACGCGAGGAACATCAGGCCGGCGCGATCACCTTCGATCCACGGCATCGAACGACGGACCACAAACGCCTCGGGTGCAAAGCTTTCCTGGGCAGTGCGTTTGACGTGGGCCGAAATCGGCGCGTCGTCGATTTCCTCGTTGTCGATCAGACGGCGGCCCATGATGTTGTCTTTCTCATGGGGCGGCATGGCGTGAAAGCCCTTGAGGTCATGCTGCCACTGCTGAATCGCGGCAAAGCTGCCACCGACCAGGCCTTCTGCACCTTCGCCCAACAGCGCGGCAGCCACAGCCGCTTCATCGTGCGGGTTTTCAGTGCCGTCCTCGTAACCGGTCAAGTCGTGGCCGGTCTGGTGGCGGAAAGTTTCGTTCATTTGCACCAAGCGCAAGGCCGGTGCCAGCGCGGCTTCGATGGCGTTGCTGCGATTGAGCAATTCACCCCGGTCGACGCCGTGCAACCAGCACCAGAGCGCGTGCTGGGTCGACGGGTTATCGACACCGACACCGGTCAGCGCCGGGAACGCCCGCAGGCCTTCGACTTCAGCGTGCAGCGCCTTGACCAGGGACTCACCGAAGCCGACCACCGCCGATTTCCCGTCCACCAGTTGCGCCAGGTTATCGAGCGCGGCAGGCAAGGCTTCGGCAGATTCGAGGGCGAAGAACATATGACGGGCTTGTGGCGGAACAGGGGTGGCGAGAATGCCCGGCTGGTAATAACTCATATGAACTCCTTAAAAAGAGCGCTGAGTTTAACCGGGGGACGAGCATTTGTGTGCACCCATAGGGGATTTGCGGGTTGACGGCATCCCTCGACGGGGCCACCTTTTTCATTGTGCTCAAGCACAGGTCAACACGAAGGCACCGACGCGAGTGGGTTGAGGGTTGGAACCCTGAGCCGCAAAACGATGAGATGAGTCATGACAAGCGGGGCCGAGGTCTGCTAAAACGATTCATCAGTCACCCAATCCAGACGGGGTAGCGACATGAGCACAGCCAATATTCTCGACAACCTGTTCCCAAGCCACGCCGACATTCCGGAGAAATACCGCCTCGACGGCCAGACCGAGCAACGTGAATACCTGGTCGACGGCGAACTGAAAACCTGGTCCGGGCCCCTCGCCCAGGTCCGCAGCCCGGTGTACCTGACCGGTGCCAATGGCGACGAACAAGTGATCCTCGGCAGCACGCCGCTGCTGGACGCCGAGACCGCACTGACCGCGCTCGATGCCGCCGTCCGCGCCTATGACCGGGGTCAGGGTTTGTGGCCGACCATGCGGGTGGCCGAACGCATCCAGCACGTCGAAACCTTCCTCAGCCGGATGCGTGAACAGCGTGAGGCCGTGGTCAAGCTGCTGATGTGGGAGATCGGCAAGAACCTCAAGGACTCGGAGAAAGAGTTCGACCGCACCTGTGACTACATCGTCGACACCATCAACGCCCTGAAAGAACTCGACCGCCGCTCCAGCCGCTTCGAGCTGGAGCAGGACACCCTCGGGCAAATCCGCCGCGTACCGATGGGTGTGGCGCTGTGCATGGGGCCTTACAACTATCCGCTGAATGAAACCTTCACCACACTGATCCCGGCGCTGATCATGGGCAACACCGTGGTGTTCAAACCAGCCAAGCTCGGCGTGCTGCTGATTCGGCCCTTGCTGGAAGCCTTCCGCGACAGCTTCCCGGCAGGCGTGATCAACGTCATCTACGGCAGTGGTCGCGAGACCGTCAGCGCGCTGATGGCCAGCGGCAAGATCGATATCTTTGCGTTTATCGGCACCAACAAAGCCGCCAGCGACTTGAAAAAACTCCACCCCAAACCGCACCGTTTGCGCGCGGCGTTGGGGCTGGATGCGAAGAACCCGGGCATCGTGTTGCCGGAAGTCGATCTCGACAACGCAGTCAGCGAAGCGGTGACCGGCTCGCTGTCGTTCAACGGCCAGCGTTGCACGGCGCTGAAAATCCTCTTTGTCCACGAAGATGTGGTCGAGTCGTTCATCGAGAAATTCAACGCCAAACTCGCCACCTTGAAGCCGGGAATGCCGTGGGACAGCGGCGTGGCCCTGACGCCACTGCCGGAAGCGAGCAAGGTCGATTACCTGCATTCGCTGGTGGCGGATGCCGTGAGCAAAGGCGCCAAGGTGGTGAATCCGAACGGCGGTCAGGCCCGGGCGTCGTTCTTCTATCCGGCCGTGCTGTTCCCGGTGACGCCGCAGATGCGCGTCTACCAGGAAGAACAATTTGGCCCGGTAGTGCCCATCGTGCCTTACCGTCATCTGGACACAGTGATCGACTATGTCCTGGAATCGGACTTCGGCCAGCAGTTGAGCATCTTCGGCACCAACCCGGTGGCCGTCGGGCGCCTCGTGGACACTTTTGCCAACCAGGTCGGGCGGATCAACCTCAACGCCCAGTGCCAGCGCGGCCCGGACACCTACCCGTTCAACGGTCGCAAGAACTCCGCCGAAGGCACGCTGTCGGTACATGATGCGCTGCGGGTGTTTTCGATCCGCACGCTGGTGGCGACCAAGTTCCAGGAATCCAACAAGGAACTCATCAGCGAGATCATCAGCGGACGCAGTTCAAGCTTCCTGACCACCGATTACATTTTCTGAGGGCACCGAGCCTGAGCACGTTCAGAGCCAACCGATTGCCACCGCTGCTGCGCCGTTTACTGCGTCCGCTGCTGGACCCGTACCGGCGCTATCGCCACGCGAAACTGATCCACGCGGTGCGCGTATCGCTCGGATTGCTGGCGACGATCCTGCTGACCACCGGCATCCACCTGCCCCACGGTGAGTGGGCGTCGGTGACGATGCTGGTGGTGATCGGCGGCTTGCAGCACCACGGCAATATCGGCAAAAAAGCCGCTGAACGCGCAATCGGCACCTTGATCGGTGCTGGCGTCGGGCTTTTGCTGGTGGCGCAACAAGCCTGGCTTGGCATGCCATGGCTGACCTATTTTGCGATGTCGGTGGTGTGCGGGTTCTTCTCTTACCACGCCATTGGCAAGGGCGGTTACACGGCGCTGCTGTCGGCGATTACCGTGTTTATCGTTGCCGGGCACGGTGATAATCCTGTCACCGATGGCCTGTGGCGCGGGGTGGACATTCTGATCGGCATTGCCCTGGCCTTGGCGTTCTCCTTCGCCCTGCCGCTGTATGCGGTCTATTCCTGGCGCTACAACCTGGCCGATTCGCTGCGCGATTGCGCGACGATTTACGGGCGCATCATCAATGGCCAACCGGTCAGTGACGACGAACACCTCAAACTGATGAATCGCTTGAACACGGTGATGGTGCAACTGCGCTCGCTGATGCCGTCGGTGTCCAAGGAAGTGAAGATTTCCATGACCGAACTCGATGCGATCCAGCGCAATTTGCGGATGTGCGTCAGCACCCTGGAAATCCTCGGCAACACCCGACCGGATGCCAATGACCCCGACGCTATGGCGCACTTGCAATCGTCATTGAAAGCCGAACACCGGCAGATCCGGGTGCAGTTGATCGGCATGGCCCGGGCGCTGAAAACCGGCGCGTCGCAGCGACTGAATCGCCCTATCGACTTGCCGGTTAATTCCAGTCTCGAAGCGCCGGTGTACAACCCGTTGGATGGCTATCGCTTACTGATCCGTCAGTTCGCTTTGAATATCGGTGAGATGCGCCAGCGCCTGGCGAAGACTGCGCCGCGCTGGAGCATCTGATGTCCGGTTACGAGGTAACCGTCCGGCGAACCTTCAGGCCCCAGCCCTGCTGCATGCCGGCGGCGGCCAGCAGAATCGCCGCGACGCCGATCCATTGCAGCGGATCGAGGCGGTGGCCGAAGGCAAACCAATCGACGAAAATCGCCGCAATCGGGTAGATGAACGACAGCGCCCCGGTCAGTGCCGTCGGCAGTTTCTGAATCGCACCGTACAACAGCACATACATCACGCCGGTGTGGAAAATGCCCAGAGTCACCAGGCTGCCCCAGGCACTGGGTGCTTGCGGTAACGCTGAGAAGTGCGCGAATGGCGCCAGCAACAGGACGCCGGTGCTGACCTGGATCAGCGCGATCAAATGTGGTGGCGTGCCGGTCAGGCGCTTGATGATCAGTGCTGCAATTGCGTAAAGAAACGCCGCACCCAGTGCCAGCCCGATCCCCATCAGGTAATCGTTACCGCCCGCGCCCTGCTCGCCATGAGCGCTGACAATCGCCAGCATTCCCAGAAACGAAACGCCTAGCCAGAACAGTTTCTGCAAGGTGATTTTCTCGCCGAGGAACAACGCGGCCAACCCCACCAGCATGAAAGGCTGAACGTTATAAACCGCAGTGCCGATGGCAATCGAAGCACGGGAATAAGAGGCGAACAACAGCAACCAGTTGCCGACAATCGCGACGCCGCTGAGCACCGCCAGCCAGAACGTGGTGCGAGTCAGAATGCCTGGACGCAGGAAGCCGAATGTCGCGCAGATCAGCAACAGCGTGCCGGCGCCGAACACGCAACGCCAGAACACCACGTCCAGCACCGGTTGCCCGGACACCAGCACAAACCAGCCGATGGTCCCGGAAATCAGCATGGCGGCGGTCATTTCAAATGAACCGCGACGTATTGTTTTGTCCATCATCAGACTCCTCTGTTTGAGGCCAAAGTATGCCAATCCGGCGCAGGGCTTCTCCAGCGCAAAAAGCAGGCTAAACTCGGCTTCTGCCTTTTTTATCAAGGCATATTCAGTCAACCGCCTAACAGGGGTTTTGCCATGACCGACGACATCGACCAAGTGCTGATCAGCGCCTTGATGGAAGACTCACGCCGCTCGCTCAAGGCCTTGGCGAACATCAGCGGCCTGTCATCGCCCAGCGTTGCCGAACGTCTGCGCCGGCTGGAGGAGCGTGGCGTGCTCAAGGGCTACACCGTCGAGATCGACCCCAAATGTTTTGGTTATCAACTCCAGGCCATCGTGCGCATCCGCCCGCTGCCGGGCCAGTTGCAGGAAGTGGAGCGACAAATCCAGGCCATCCCCGAATTCACCGAATGCGACAAAGTCACCGGCGACGATTGCTTCATCGCGCGCCTGCATGTGCGTTCGATGGAGCAACTGGACACCCTGCTCGACCGCCTCAACACCCACGCCGAAACCAACACCGCCATCGTCAAAAAGACCCCGGTCAAACGCCGCTTGCCCCCGATGGCGTGAGTGATGTTTTGATGTGATACGCGTAGATTGACGGTTTTCCGGCGAAGGATTGGCGGTATGAAAACTCAGGCGGTTTTACTCGCAGCGGTGTTGCTAGCGGGTTGCGGTACGGTACAAACAGTGATGCGCGGTGACGAAGTGGCGGCGAAGAGTCTCAAGGAGCGCAAAAGCTACTGCGGTGCCGTTCCGCGAATCTACAGCGGTGTGACTTACGATTTCTGCATTCTGAATGCGCCCCTGGAAAAAGGACGGGATGCCGAAGTGCATGACAACGCTCCGGCCATTGTGCTGCTCGACGTGGTTCTATCCGGTGCGCTCGATACATTACTGCTGCCCTACACCCTCTACCGTCAGCAGGCCGATGGCAGCATCATGGTTGACTGACGCAGCACTCAGGCACTCGGCGAACAGCTGCTGGATCGGCTGTGTGCGCTGGCTGTAGCGCTGCAACAGGACGATTTCGCGATAGAACGTCAAATCGCCCAGCGGGATGATCCTGACCTTCGCCCCATAATCCAGCCACAACCCCGCTTCGGGCAGCAGCGAAACGCCGAGCCCGCATTCGACCATTTTCACGATGGCTTCCAGCTCATCCAGCTCCAGCGCCACCTGCACATCAATCTGCTGTTCACGCAGAAACCGTGTGACCAGGCGCCCACCAAACGAATTGCGGTCGTAACGCACATGAGGATGACTCGCGAGAATCTGCAACGGGTCATCGCCTTCGAGGTCCGGCGGCACGATCAATACAAAGGCTTCCCGGCGGATCACCTGCGCGGACAGCTCTTTGGGCAAGTCGAACGGGGGCTTGATCAGAATCGCCAAGTCCACCTCTCCGGTGTCCACCTGACTCAACAAATTCAACGAGACACCCGGCACCAGCTTGGGCTCCAGCAACGGCGCCTGCTGACGTAACCGCAACAATGCCTGCGGCAACAAGCCGGTCTGCGCCGTGGCCACCGCGCCTATTTTCAATTCGCCTCGGTATTCACTGACATCATCGCTGACCGCCATCCGACTGAACGTGTCGAGGATCTCCCGCGCCATCGGTAACGCCCGTTGCCCTGCCGCATTGAGGATCGCCTGGCGCCCGGTGCGATCGAACAGACGAATGCCCAGCGCCTGTTCCAGATTGCGCATCTGTGCACTGACCGCCGACTGTGTCAGGCCGATGTGCATTCCGGCCGCCGCGAACGTGCCGAAGCGCGTCACGGCGATGAAAGTTTTCAGTTCGCGCAGCATGGCGTTCTCGATTGATCAAAATAATTTGAGCTCGAGGCAAAAACTATCGTCTTTCAATCAAAAAGCACAGCGCTAAACTCAGTCTCACTCCCGACATCTCCGAGGCAAAACCAATGCAGCTCTCCCCTTTTCACCTGGCCATCCCGGTCTATGACCTGGCCGCCGCCCGGCATTTCTACGCTGAAGTATTTGGCCTGGAAGAAGGCCGCTCCAGTGACCATTGGGTCGACTTCAACTTTTTTGGCCATCAACTGGTGATCCACCTGGCGCCGAAAAACGCTTCTCAGGAAGCGGCGCACACCAATGCCGTGGACGGTCATGAAGTGCCCGTGCCGCATTTCGGCGTTGTGCTGGGAATGAAAGAGTGGGAAGCCCTGGCGCAGCGATTGAAAGCCCGCGACACCCGATTCGTGATCGAACCGGGCATTCGCTTTCAGGGATTGGTGGGCGAGCAAGCGACGATGTTTCTGTTCGACCCGTGCGGCAATGCCCTGGAATTCAAGGCATTCAAAGACATCAGCCAATTGTTTGCCAAGTGAACGCATCGGCCGCGACCAGCAGTTGATCAACCGTGTCATGCAGCAACGGGTCGACCTCGATCTGGCCGATTCTGAAATGCAGGTCATAAGCGCGATGCACCGTGGCGTTGCGCTCTTCGAGGATTTCTTCGAGGCGCGCCCTGATAGCCGCTATTTCCACGGCACTTGAGCCGGTCAGCAAGGCCACGAATTTGTCGCTGCCGAGCCGGCCGATCACATCGCTTTCGCGAAAGGCGATCCGCAGCACATCCGCGAAAGTCTTGAGCGCATTGTCGCCCTCGGCGCGTCCGTAGAGGTAGTTGATGTGCTTGAAGTCATCGAGGTTGAACAGCAGCAGCGTGGCCGGCCTGCCCAACTGCTGGCAGGCGTTCAGCCCTTGTTCGGCCAGCACGGTGAAGCCGTGACGGTTGGGTAGCAGCGTCAACTCGTCCATGCTCGCCATCTGCACGCCCATCAATTCTTGCTCGGCCTTACGGGCCAGGTCGCGCAGGTGCTGGCGTTCCTGTTGTGGCGAACGCAATGTGTCTGCGCACGCGCCGTTTTTGACCGGTTTGCCTGGGATCAGCATGACACTCACTCCAGTGACGGGTATGTACTTTAGAGTGGTGCATACCCGGTATGACTCCCTGATAACGGACCGCCGGTCAGCTGCCCACCACCGGACATGGCCCTCCCGCTTCCGCCCAGAGCTTGAACTGGGTGACGAAAATGTCGTGCGGCACCGGCACCGGCGCCCTGCCTTCTCCCGGATTCCAGCCCCACAACACCAGTTTGTCGTCACTGACATGCTTGATCAGCGCAGAGAAATCCCGATCACCATTGCTGGCGCGATCCTTGATCATTGCGCACAAGCGGTCGGCCGGCAGCCCGATCCAGGCCATTTTGTGCGCCGCAGGCGGCAAGCTCCAATGCGGCGCTCCGGGCGGGGCATGGGGCCCGTAACTGGCGGGCGGATTGCTATCGGCATGGCACGTCGCACAGGGCAAACCGGCCGCGCCCTTGCCGTCCATCCCGCGCACGACATTCATCGCATGCGGGGTGCCGGCATCGAACTGCAACGGTGAGTCACCCGGGATATGGCAGTTCTGGCAGCGTGGGCTCTGGAACACCTTCTGCACCGTTTCGAAGGCCTTGATGGCTTCCTTGTCATCGGCAAACAGGTCTTCGGCGTAGCTGACCAGACCGACCAGCACCACCGCGCCCAGAATCAGATGTCGTCTCATGTCACACCCCCGACAGTTGCAAGGGCAGTTCCCGCAGGCGTTGCCCGGTCAGGGCGAACACCGCGTTGGCCACCGCCGGCGCCGTAGGTGGCACGCCGGCCTCGCCGATCCCTCCGGACCTTTCGGTGCTCGGCACGATGTGCACTTCGACCACCGGCATTTCGTTCAGCCGCAGCACTTGATAATCGTGGTAATTGGACTGCACGACCTGCCCGTTCTTCAGCGTCAGCTTGCTGTGCAAGGTGAACCCGAGGCCGAAGGTGATGCAGGATTCCATCTGTGCGGCGATGCTCATCGGGTTGACGGCAATCCCGCAATCCACTGCGCACACCACCCGATGCACTCGAATCGCCAGGTTGTCCTGGGACACTTCAGCCACCTGCGCCACGTAGCTGCCGAAAGACTCATGCACCGCCACCCCCAACGCGTGGCCGTCCGGCAGCGGCGCCGCCCAGTTGGCTTTTTCGACGGCAAGGTTGAGCACGCCCAGATGCCGCGGATGCGCCTTGAGCAAGGTGCGTCGATATTCCACCGGGTCTTTGCCGGCCGCCTCCGCCAACTCGTCGATCAACGATTCCATGACGAACGCCGTGTGGCTGTGCCCCACCGAACGCAGCCACAGCACGTTGATTCCGGTTTTTGGCGAGTGCAGTTCCACCTGGTGATTGGTCAGGCCTTCAAGGTACGGACTGTCGGCGACGCCTTCGACCGAAGTCTTGTCGACGCCGTCCTTGACCATCGTAGCCTCAAGCATGGTGCCGGCCATGATCGACTGGCCGACCATCACATGCTTCCAGGCCAGGGGCATGCCGTCGGCGTCCAGCCCGATTCGCGCGTGATGCAAAAACGCCGAACGGTAATAGCCGCCGCGGATGTCATCCTCCCGCGACCAGACAGTTTTCACCGGTTCGCCTGCGGCCTTGGCCACTTGCACGGCTTCAGCGACAAAATCCGAGGTCGGATTGGCCCGGCGGCCGAAACCGCCGCCGAGAAATTCTGTGTGGATTTCCACCTGTTCCGGCTTGAGTCCGGTGATCTTGCCCGCGATCATCTGATCCAGCGTCTGGAACTGCGTGCCGGTCCAGATCTCGCACTTGTCCTTGCTGATTTTCACCGTGCAATTGAGCGGTTCCATCGGTGCGTGGGCCAGGTACGGCACGCTGTACTCGACATCGATGGTCTTGACCGCTTTGCCCAATGCGGCAGCCGTATCACCGGCCTTGCTCGCCGAAATGCCGGGAGTGGCCGCGAGCTTGCGGAACGTTTCCAGCAGTTGCTGACTGTCGAGACCGGTGTTCGGCCCCAGGTCCCACTCGACCTTCAACGCATCGCGCCCAAGCTTCGCCGCCCAGTAATGATCGGCAATCACCGCCACGCCCGTGGGCACTTGCACCACTTTATGCACCCCCGGCACCGCCAGCGCTTCGGCTCCTTCAAATGACTTGACGCTGCCACCGAACACCGGCGAACGGGCGACCATGGCCGTCATCAAGCCATCGAACTGCACGTCCATGCCGAACTTGGCGCGGCCGGTGATTTTCTCCGGGGTGTCCAGGCGCTTGGTGGGTTTGCCGATGACTTTCCAATCCTTGGCGTCCTTGAACTTGATCGACGCCGGATCCGGCGCTGGCAGCTTACCGGCGTCATCCGCGAGCTCGCCGTAGGTCGCACGTTTGTCGCCGGCAACCACCACGCCTGATTCGGTATGAATTTCGGAGGATGCGACGTCGAAGCGCTTGGCCGCCGCCTGGATCAGCATCAAGCGCGCCGCCGCTCCGGCCTGCCGATAGCGGTCGAATTCCATCCAGGTCGAGGTCGAGCCGCCGGTGATCTGCATCCCGCCGAACCCCGGCATGCCGTAGTCCGCCGCTGACGCGGGAGAATGCTCGACGCGGATCTTCGACCAGTCGGCGTCCAGCTCTTCGGCGATCAACATGGTCAGGCCAGTCCAGATGCCCTGGCCCATTTCCGAATGGCCGAGCAGCACGGTGACGGTGTTGTCATTACCGATGCGCAGGAACGCATTCGGCGCAAAAACATTGCCTTCATCTTCCGCTCCCAAGGCAAATCGATGAGCGCCGGGGATGACGAACGCCACCACCAGACCAGCGCCCAAGGCGGCGCTGCCCTTAAGGAAACTGCGGCGTGACACAGGGTTAATGCTGTTCATGTTCAGACTCCCTTCAACGTGGCATCAACCGATCTCGGCGGCACGTTTGACCGCCGCACGGATCCTTGGGTAGGTGCCGCAGCGGCAAATGTTGCCGGAGAGCGCCTGATCGATGTCGCTGTCGGTGGGTTTGGGGATCTTGGCCAGCAACGCGGCGGCGGACATGATTTGTCCGGACTGGCAGTAACCGCACTGCACCACGTCGAGTTCGGCCCAGGCTTGCTGCACCGGGTGCGAGCCGTCGGTGGAGAGGCCTTCGATGGTGAGGATTTTTTGGCCGTGGGCGACTGCCGTGGCGGGGGTGATGCAGGAACGCAGTGGTGCGCCGTCGATGTGTACGGTGCAGGCGCCGCACTGGGCCATGCCGCAACCGAATTTGGTCCCGGTGAGGTGCGCGACATCGCGCAGGACCCAGAGTAATGGCATGTCTGCGGGGACATCGAGTTCTTGGTCCTTGCCGTTGATGTTCAGGGTCAGCATTGTGAATTTCCTCAGACTCACGGTGTTCTGGAGGGGCGTCGCTGTGGTGATGGAGATGTCTATGCGCGCTTGGGTTATCCATACAGCTAAGCGCAAAATGCCGGGGGAGACGGGTTCATCGACCATCGGTCACGGGGCGGTCTTGATGGGGTTCGGGATTGGGATTGGGATTGGATTGGGGGCATATCCGTTGCTGCGGTTGCGGCGGCTTAGGGTTCCGCCCTGACGGCGGGTCACTTGGAAGAGCGCCAAGTAACCAAGCGCTTTTGCCCCTGACGTTCGGTGCCTCGCTAAGGCTCGGCATGCCCTTGCTCCGGTCCTGCTCCGTGGGCCCGCCGCCATCGGCCATCCATGGCCGGGGGCGGCTACCGCGGCATCCTTGCCGCGGTGCCCACTGCGCAGAACCTGCGCTCGGCCTCTCGATGGGGCGTGCACCGCAAAAGCAAAACGAGGCGGCCTGCGGGCCGACCTGGTTCTTCAACGCTTGCGCGTCCTGATCGTTCCCATGCTCCGCGTGGGAATGCCGCCGGGGACGCTCTGCGTTCCGCGGTCGACACCAGGCTTGAGTCTTGCGCAAGGGTGACGCGGAGCGTCACGGGATGCATTCCCACGCGGAGCGTCACTAGTGTCCGGTAAACACCAAAGGGGGAGCTTGCTCCCCCCTTGCTGTTGGCGGCCATCAGTCATAATCGGCTTTTTTCAGACTCGATTTTGACTCATGTTTTCCAGCACCCGTT
>Ga0157371_10000665_pt1 | contig 40811 bp, 60 predicted proteins | sample C45metaG_FD_113462 | JGI IMG/M metagenome (GOLD analysis project Ga0157371, IMG submission 113462) | Corn rhizosphere microbial communities from Kellogg Biological Station, Michigan, USA - C4-5 metaG | ecosystem: Host-associated > Plants > Roots > Rhizosphere > Soil | place: USA: Michigan... | reverse complement strand
ATGACACAGCAGAACCTTGACTGGCAGTACACCCAGCCCCTCGCCCCGGGCCCGAAGCCGAAGGCGTGGTGGAAGAAGCCGGTCGTGATCCTGCCGGTCGCCACCCTCGTGTTGGGCCTCGGCCTCGGCGCCATGAACCGGCCCGACCCGGTGCAGGTCCCCGGCCCGGAGCGCATCGTCAACCATGAGGTCGAGAAGCGGGTCGAGGTCACGCCGCAGTCCTGCCTCACCGCGCTGGACCTGTCCGCTGAGGGCTTCAGCTACGCCGGGGACATCATCGGCTACCTCAACGACGCGGTGCAGGCCGCCGGTCGGCTGAACGTGGAAGGGCTGGAGAAGGCCAACGCGAACATGGAGGTCGTCAGCCCGAAGTTCGATGCGCTGGTCCCGAAGGCGAAGGCCGCGAATGCCGAGTGCCGGGCGGCCGCATCCTGATCCGGTGAGGTTCCGCCGTCCACGTTCGAGGGGCGTGGGCGGTGGTGCCTTCCCGGCAAACCAACTGACGACCAGTCGTCACGCATGAAAGGACCTCGCATGGTCAAGAAGAAAGTGGCAGTGAAACCGAAGCAGGACTTCTACTACGACGCGGTGGGCCGGAGGCGGAAGCTCTCGGCCGGTGCCATGAAGGACATCCAGCGCCAGTACGCCGACGGGATTCCGTCAGCCGACCTCGCCGCGCAGTATCAGGTGTCACGGACGACGATCACCAACGTCGTCTACAACACGATCCGCAAGACCGACATCCCCCGTATCCAGAAGTGGTACGAGGCGCACTCCCAGCCACCCGTGCCGGTGCACATGATCGACCGGACCGAGCAGATGGCAGAGCCCATCGGCAAGCGCGAGATGTGGCGGTCGTGGTGCACGTGCGGCAAATACCACTCGCCGCTGACGGAGCGGAGGGAATCGGCCGAGCATTTCGTCCGGCTCCACATGGTCCGCACAATGGACTGACCAACGATTTGACATTGTCTGACCATTGTGCTACCATAGATGGAGTCGGGGCCACTGCGTCCCAGCGACACACCGCGGCAACCGCCGCGCCGACCGGACAGCATGACGACCGGTCGTCACCTACTAAGGAGAGAGCATGTGACACACACCGCCTATCAATGGCACGGCGACCTGTTCTGCGAACGAGACATCGTCTCCAAGCTGACAGACGACGAGCCGTGGAACGCATGGCTTGACGACGAGCACGTCCCCGGCGACCTCACCGCCGAGGATGAACTCGACGAGATTGCCGCCCAGTTCAACATCGACCGTGATGATGAAGTGGACTGCGCCCGCCGGAACTTCCCGATCCGGCTGGCCGCCCTGCCGGACCCGCCGAGCTTCTGTTCCGAATGCTTATCGTGGTTCACCTAGACCCGACGACCTGACGACCGGTCGTCACCCCGCTACCAACGGAAAGAGAAACGCAATGCCCGAACCCGAGAGCAACATGGAGCGGCACGCCGACGCCATGCTCCACCCCCAAGGGGAGGCCGAGACACGCATCGTCACCCTGTTCGTCCAGCTCGCCGTGCTGGCCGACAGCCGCACGGTCCCGGCCGAAGTAAAGACCGACGCCGTCGGGCATCTGGCCCGTGCCGTCGTCGCCCTCCTCGACGGTGACACCGGCAGGCTGGACCCGGAGGCGCTGGCCAAGCAGGTCCGCGACACCGCACTGAGGGCGGGGGTGCGTCCGCATGGCCAGTAACTTCAGCGCATCGCCGATCTTCTATGAGACGCTGGCCGCGGTTGCCGTCTGCTCCCCGGCCGATGCCGCCGAGCACTTCGATGCGCTCGTCATCAACGGATCGGAACGCCCCGGCGATTCGCTCGAACGCTTCTTCGACGAGTACGTCCCCGCCGCCACTCCGCCCGGCGAGTAAGCCATGACTGACAACAACCGGCCGCCCCGATGGGTGGTCCGGGAATACAACTACGCCACAAAAGAGGAGACGTTCAAGGTAAAGGTCCGCCGGGCCGACACCATGGAACGCACCTACCGGACCCTGCTCGCCGAGCACAAGGTCGACCCCGCGGACGTCAACTCCTACGTTGCCGCCGCAAAGAAGGCGTTCGCCCAGCCGGACGTCCAAGAGTTCGAGGCCATCATCGGCCTCTACGCCATCACCATCCAGCACCTGCCTGCCGACCGGTCGTCAGGTACAGAAAGGAACCCGCAATGATCCCCGCCAGCGACATGAAGTTCTACCTCGACCCCGTGCAGGACATGACCCTGAAGGCCGACCGCCTCTACGTCACGGAGGAAGCGTACCCCCGGGTCCGCGACAGCCTCGTCGGCACCATCGTCACCGTCAAGGAGAACGGCTACGACACCGGCTCCGGTAAATTCTGGCGGGTCACCACCGACGGGCACTTCGTCGACGGCGCACCCATCAGCCGCAACTCGCCGAACTACCAGCCCCACATCGGCCTGCTCGACGACGGGCACTTCGTCGTCGGCGAATACTACGGGACCATGAACATCGGCGCCGTCGCCATCCTCGCCGGGTGCGTCCGCTCCGACGGGAAGAAGCGGCCCGGCGGCGGCAACCAGTACCGGGTCGCGGTGTGGCTGAAGGCCGCGCCGTGGGCCGCCCGGTGTATGCCCGAACCCGGCGACAGCGCCGACGTCATCGCCGCGAAGATCACGCTGGCGAGGGAACTGCACAAGCGGCGCAACGCCATGCGGGTCATCCTCACCGAGGCCATGGAACGGGACTGGAACAAGGACCTCGAACCCCTGCGCGAGGACCACGACATCCCGCGCCCGGCCTTCGGTGCGTACGTCGAAGGCGATGTGATGATGGCCGTCGACGGCGCGTCCACCACACGCTACTCGGACCTGAACCAGACCGAACGGGACCGGGTCACGAGGCTCACCGGCCGGACGTACTCCGACGACGCCCGCCTCGACCAGCGCATCAGCGTGCCGGTGAAGTTCATGGCCTCGCTCTCCATCACCCCCGACTCGTCGTTCACGGCGATCAATTCCAGCACCATCACGTCCTCGGCCCGGTCCCGGTTCGATGACTACAGCCTCAGCATGGGCTCGTTCTCCCTGTCCCCCGTCCTCCGTACTCTCGCTTCCTAGAAGGGAACCACTGTCATGCCCCTCGCCACACTGACACGCACCATGGTCCGCCCGCCCGCCTCCGACACCCCGGTGGTGGCCAACCCGACCCCGATCATGTCCGTCGCCGCCCAGCAACTGATGCTCTGGGTCACGGGCTCCACCACCCCCGCCGGGCAGGAGTACATCGGCACCTTCCAGTACGTCATGGCCGCCGGGTCCGGGGACGGCTGGCTGTTCGACGGCCCGACCTCCACGCTCCGGCTCCGCGGCGCCATCGTCGACCCGACCCCGGTGAACGGCCGGACCTACCGGGTTCTCGGCGAGCGTGAGGGCGCCAGCTACCTCGTCCGCTACAACGACGAGGACCACCGCGGCGACCGGCACCGGGCGTACAACCCGTGGTCGATCATCGGCGGCCGCGGCACCGCCCCGCACTTCTCCGAACGGGACACCCCGGTGGAAAACTACGTGGAGTCGGCGCACTACATCGAGGTCCAGCCCACCAGTGACGACCGGTCGTCAGTGACCGAGGAGGATCTGGTCGCAGAGATTCCGGTCCCCGAGGTGGTGCGCTTCATCGACAACGCCGCCGACGGGCCGACCCGCGGGCTGGCCGTGACGAACATGGCGGGGCAGGTGGCGCTGAACCCGGAGCGGGTCGTGGGCCGGGAGTACCTTGTCTGGTCCGAGCCGCTGAACAGGGACGAGCGGGCGGCGCTGAAGCTGGCGGTGTTCACCGGCCCGGCAGACCCGGCGAACAACACTGCCGGGTTCGTTTCCGACGGCTACCTGCACACCTTCACCAATGACCCGTCCGACCTCGGGCACCGCACCACGGAGCAGAACCTGCCCGGGCACGAGAGCATCCGGTGGGCCGAGCTTGCCATCCCCGAACGTCCCGAACTGACGGCGGACGATCAGGTCACTGCCGCGACGAAGGCGGCACGGCTCCGCACCGAGGCCCGCCAGTTGGAAGTGTCCTTCACCGAGTTCAACGATGCGCTGAACGAACTCGCCAAAGAGAAAGGGTGGTGCTCCGAGTATGAGGACATCGTCACGAGCATCGGCATGACCGGCCGGAACCGGAAGTACGACGTCGAGGTCAGCGTCGACTTCACCTTTGACATCGGCTCGCCGTCATCCACCATCGACCGGGCGGTCAGCAACAGCACCGGCATGACGCTGGAACTGTCCAACCTGCGGGCCACCTCCAGCGCCACCGTCACCATCTCCGACGTCGAGTGCGAAGGCGACACCGACTCCATGTCCAACTACATCAGCAACTCCGATGTGCAGGACGCGCTGGAGAGCATGCTCTCCGGCGTCGATGACATCGAGATTGACGACTGGACCGTCGAGGATTACTCCTCCTCCGACGACTAGCACGGGGCGTGCGGGTCCGGCAGGGGCGAAAGTCCCTGCCGTTCCCGGACACACCGTCCACCTACCCTGACGACCAGTCGTCAGGTACACCAACCGAAACCGAAGGAACCATCATCATGACCGTTGCAACCATCAACTCCACCGTCACCGTCGTCGTCTCCGCCGAACTTGGCATCGACACCACCAGCCAGTACGCCCCGGCCATCGCCAAGGTGAGCGAAGCGCTGGAGGCCCGCGAGTACGACATCGTCGACGCCATCGCCGAGACCGCCAACGCCCGTTACGGCGTGTCCAAGCGTGAGGTCGCCACCATCCTGCACGAGGCCGGTCTGTCCCAGCGCCCCGCCCCGGTCGTCGTGCCGGAACCGGCCGCCGAGCAGGACGAGGATGAGGCCGTGACGTCGGACGGCAAGAAGTCCAAGGGCCAGCGCATCGCCGATCTGGAGCAGGGTCAGGCTCAGATTCTCGAAGCGCTCGGGAGCCTGACGAAGAACGTCGCCGACCTCGGCGCGCTGGCTCAGCGTCACCTCGGCTCCTCCCTCTAGTCCAGAGAATGTCTGCGCTTTTGCCGGGGAAAGTGTAGACTTTAACGACCACTCTGGCTAGACAATGACCGCTGGCCGCCGTGCCTGACATCCCCCGTCGGGTGCGGCGGCCAGCCCACAAAGGAGACACATTCACATGGAAGGGAAGCTCGTTAGTTCAGTGCCCCCAGCGCGATGGCCCGCGCAAGTCTACGACTGGGACGCTATCGCACAGCTCGCCAAAGAAAATCCTGACATGGCGGTGCTTGCAGGCGAACACGTACGCATGACCACCATCAAGTCCGTCAGGGCATACAACCGACCCCCGTTCGTCACGGATGAGGGACGTATCAAAGTCAGCATGAGGCATTCAGTAGAGGAAACTGACGGGCACCGGTACGGTGACGTCTACTTCGAGTGGATTCCCGCGAAGAAAGGTAAGAAGTAAATGTCCCTCCCCCGTATCAGTGGCGAGTTCCGTCTGTTCGGCGACCCCGACCTGAAGTTCACCCCTAACGGCGCGGCGAACCTGAAGCTCCGGCTCGTCGCCAACGACCAGAGGAAGAACGAAACCACCGGCAAGTACGACGACACCGAAACCCTGTGGGTCACGGCCGATCTGTGGCGCGACATGGCCGAGAACGCGGCGAACTCGCTGAAGGACAAGGACCTTGTCCTCGTCACCAACGCGAAGATTCACACCCGTGCGTACGAGACGAAGGAGGGCGAGAAGAAGACTTCGCTGGAACTGAAGTTCGACTTCGAGTCCAGCTTCGGCCCGTCCAACCGGTTCCGTGCCACGCCGCACTCCAACCAGCCCGCACCCCAGCAGGCGGCGCAGGGATACGGCCAGCAACAGCAGGCCCAGCCGCCCGCACAGCCCGCATACGGCGCCCCCCAGCCGCAGTATGCCCAGCCCCAGCCCGGATACGGACAGCCCCAGCCCGGATACGGACAGCCCCCCGCCCAGCCGGGGTATGGCCAGCCTCCGGTACAGCCCGGGTACGGTCAGCCGCCCGCCGCCCAGCCGGGTCAGGACTGGCCGCCGTCGGGAATCTAACCTGACGACCGGTCGTCAGCTACCAACCAGTTCGCACCATCACACAACAGGAGACAACAGCAATGGCAACAGCAACCACCCGTAAGCCCGCCGCCGCCAAGGCAACCGCCGCCAAGGTAGCCGAGGCCGAGCCGGTCGAATCCGAACAGCAGATCAAGAACCGTCTGCGCAACGAAGCCGAGCGCGAGGTCATCGACCGGCACCGCGGCGAACTGCACGAGATTGCGGAGGCCAAGTTCAAGGCCGCCGGGCTCGTCTACACCCGGCGCAAGACCGAGCAGGAGAAGGCCGAGGACAAGATCAAGGCCCTGCTCGAACAGTTCCCCGAGCTGGCCGGAACCTTCACTGCCGTGCCGGTGACCCCGGACGTGGACCCCGAGGAGGGCCCGGGAGAAGATGGCCCGGTCGAGGGTTACGACCCGTCGCTGGGGTACGGCGTCGACGAGGAGCCGCCGTCGGAAGACCACGGCTGGCCCGCGGACGACGACCGCCCGTAGCCGGACAGCACTGAGGCCCCGTCTGTGGTCTAAGCAGACGGGGCCTCAGTGTTTGGCTACCAACCAGAAAGAAACTCGCCCTCCCATTCTACCTGTCAATAACGTCAGATTTCTTGGGATATGGTGAGCATGAAAAAGCCCCCGGGTTAGGAGCCGGAGGCTTTCTCCATCAGATGTATGAGGCATCTGGAAACGGTACGTGCCGCAAGGTCCACTCTACCTGATGCCTCGTTCGTCTCCCCAGCAAAACCCAAGGAGAAGCGTTTGAGCATCAAGATTATGTCCCGCGTATGGGACGAGAGCCCGTTCGATCAGACCACTCTGCTGATCCAGCTATGCCTCGCTGACCACGCCGATGATGAGGGCCGTTGCTGGCCGTCCATTCCAAGGCTGGCAAAGAAAGCCCGGTGCTCCGAACGGTGGGCTAGGGACGTCATCAAGGAACTCTCCGAGAAGGGGTATCTGGACCGGGAAGTTCGGGCCGGAAAATCCACCATGTACCGGCTCCTGTTCCCTGCCCAAAAAGAGGAACCGGGGATCACCCCTGAAGAAAGTTCACCCCGGAACTAGGGCTCACCCCCACCCCGGAACTGGGGTTCCGCGACCCCTGAACTGGGGCTCCTATGAACCATCAGGGAACCACCATCTCTTTAACCACCATCACAAAACGGTGTTGCTGGTGTCGTCACCTACTTAAGTGGGAGGCTCGCGCGACGGCCACAACATCATCACGGATTCAGAAGATTGGAGAGTGCCGTGACGGACTCGGACTCATCACGGAAAACATGGCAACCAACGGAGCAGGCGCTGGCCACGGCCCGGTCCATCAAGAACGACCTCGTCGACATCCCCATCCACATCGCCCGCTACTCGGTGGTGAAGGCGGAGAAGCACCAGCAACCGACCAGTGCGGAGTGGTTGCGGTGGTATCTGGCCGACGCGCAGGAAGCTTTGGTGAAGGAACGCAAGGCGCAGGCCGCCGCGAACAAAGCGCGGCCGTGGCACCACGTCGCCGACTAACCAACAACCTGACGACCGGTCGTCACTCAGGACGGCCAGCTAGAAAGAAGGACGCATGAGACAGACTCTCAGCTTGACGGAGTCTATTGAACTGGCGAAGGCGGGGGAGCAGTCGATGACCCCCTGCCCCGCCCATGATGACGGGAACGCCAGCCTGCACGTGGCGCCGGGCACCACCCAGCCCGTTGTCATGACCTGCCACGCAAACTGCCGGATCGAGGACATTCTCCTCGAAGGCCGGATCGACCCGCAGTCGCTGATGAAACCGCGGGACGAAATGGACACGTCCGCACCGCAGGGGGAATGGACACCGGCCGGACCGGCGTCGCATATCTACCCGTACTACGACGAGAACGGCGTCCTGCTGTTCGAGGTCCTGCGCATACCGCAGGAGGGAGGACAGAAGACGTTCCGCCAGCGCCACCCCGACCCGGAGAAAAAGACCGGGTGGACGTGGAACATGGACGGGGTGCGCCGGGTTCCGTACCGGCTCCCGGAAGTGCTGGCCGCGCGGGACGAGGGCCGGACCATCTACATCGTCGAGGGCGAGAAGGATGTTGAGACGTTGCGGCGGCGCGGGGAAGTCGCAACCACCTCGCCGATGGGGGCGGGCAAGTGGACGATGGCGTACTCGGAACTGCTCGCCCCGGCGAGCATCGTCATCATCCCGGACACGGACACCCCGGGCCGGACCCACGCACGGCAGGTCCGCGAACAGCTCGCGAACCTCGGGTGCTTGGTGTCGGTGAAGGAACCGATGAACGGGGCGAAGGACATCACCGAGCATTTCGAGAAGGGCGGCTCACTCGGCTCCCTGCTCGAAACCATCGCCGAGGTCGACGAGTCCCGCACCTCCTACGGGGTGGACGTCCTCGACGTCATCAAGCGGATCATCTCGCCGACGTCGTTCGTGATCCCGAACGTCCTCGCCCAAGGGGACCGGTTCCTGCTGACCGGCTTCGAGGGTCACGGGAAGTCCACACTGTGCCGCCAGCTTGGGGTGATGGCGGCCGCGGGGATGCACCCGTGGACGGGACTCGCGATGCCGCCGGTGCGGACCGTGATCGTGGACTCGGAGAACCACCCGGATCAGGTGCTCGACTCGTGGAAGGACCTGATCGGGCGCTGTGCCCGGCACGGGTACAACCTCCAGCCGGGGATGCTGACCGTGATCGAGGAGTGGGACAACGACCTGGACCTCACCTCCGAGGACGGCCACGCGTGGTTGCAGGAACGGGTCCGCGCGTACAAGCCTCAGCTCATGGTCATCGGCCCGCTCTACAACCTCTCGTCGAAGGACCTGAAGGATGACGAGACGGCGCGGAAGATCAAGAAGGCGGTGAACGACGCCCGCGGCATTTGCGGGACGGCGTTCATCATGGAGCACCACGCCCCGCACCGTGCGCCGGGGGACACGAAACGCAGTGTCCGCCCGTACGGATCATCGACGTTCCTGAAGTGGCCGGACTTCGGCTTCGGACTGGCGCCGATGGACACCGAGGGTGTGTACGAGTTCATGAAGACCCGGTTCCCCCGGGTCCGCACCCGGCACTTCCCGACGCACATGCGCTGGGGCAAGCCGGAGTCGCTGGAAATGCCGTGGATGCCGTGTGAAGTTGACGGCAACGGCGTGGTCATCGGCTAACCAACCACCAAGAGTGACGACCGGTCGTCACCTGACAGAAAGAGAAACGCAATGACTACCACCAAAGCGGTGCTCATCCCGTTCGATGAGTCCAAGCCGGTCGAGGTGATCGACCTCAATAGCGACAGCAACAACGACCAGCTCTACGATCTGGTCGCCCCCGACTCCCGGTGCTTCACCGGGATGCGCGGGTCTGACTTCTACCTGATGGGCGACGACGAGGGCCTGTTCCACGAGGACGTCGAGAACCGGGTCAACGCCCGGGTGATGGAGCTGTTCGCCAAAGATAATGGCATGGGCATCCGCGACTACCATTCCCCGCTGGTGGGTGACTGGCTGGTGGTCGGGCCCGCCGACGAGGAGGGCGATTCCACCGACGTGCCCCAGCGCGTCATCGACTTCACCTACACGTGGACGGCTCAGCGCCGTGGCTGAGATTACGGGCGACATGATTGCCCGCTCCAAGCACATTGGGCTGAATGATCCGTGCGTCATTTGCGGCGGAAAGTTCGGGATCGAGTTCGGCCGGACAGGCACTTGCTCACACACGCAGGCCGAGGTGGCCGATGTCCTGAAGCGGATCAAGGCCATGGGCCCGAAGGCACGTGACGCCAAGCTGAGGGGGATCGGATGAGCATGGCGGACCAGTACGACGACGGCCGCTACGATCCCGGCCTGTCCGGTCGGGACATCTACCCGCCCACGCCCTACGGCATCCCGATGGTTGCCGACGAGCACGGCTTCGCCCACACCTCCATCGGCTACGTTCCCGTTACCGCCCGTCGCGGCGGCATCAAGTACCCCACACCTACCAAGCAGAAAGAAGCTCCCATGGCCAAGACACTCGAACAGCAACTCATTGACCTGAAGCGCCAGCACAAGGCCACGCACGAAAACCTCGGCTACCTCGCCGAACGGATCGCGGAGCTGGACAAGAAGGTCAAGGCCCGGCGTACGGCCGCACCGCCGAGGGGCCAGCGGGCATGGCGGATGCTCGTGCAGTTCGCTCCCGGCGGCAAGTCCTACGAGTTCCTGATCCTCCGGGTCGGGGCGAGGATGTGGACCACCGGCACCGGGGACTCTGCGTCCTTCCCGGGCTGGGCTTCGTTCATGGACTGGGTGGATACCCTGCACTGGCACGGCGCGATGATCCCGCTCGAAGCCAACTTCGACCTCCCCGACGCCCTGCCGTCGATGGACGCCTGATGGCTGAGCGCGAGTTCACCGTCACCACCCGGACCGAAACCATCGGCGCGTTCCGTGAGGAGTGGATGACAGGGAAGGCGTCGGACGGGTCCACTTACGAATTGGATACCAGCGTCTCCGCCCCTCCCGTGTTGACGCTCAACGTCTATCACGGGGACCGGGTCGTGCGGGAGTCCGTGGACCTGACCGTGATGCTGACCGAATGGGTCAAGGCAATCCGCAAGGAAATGAAGAAGGAGGCAGTGCACTATGGCGACGACTGAACCGACGATGGTCCCGTACCCGGGAATGGGTAGTGGCCATGCCAAGGGCAGTGACACGTCCAAGGAACGGCAGGAACGCAACGACGCCAGCGGCATCACCTCCCGGGTCCAGCAGGCCACCTACAACCTGCTCTCCGATGTGGGTGCCGAGGGTGTGACCAGCGCGGAACTGACCGACCGGTGGGGGATCGGCGAGGGCATGTCGTCCAGCGCGCTGTCCCACCTGCACCGGGCCGGGAAGATCACCCGGGTCAAGATGCGGCGGAAGCGGCACGAGATTTACGTCCTGCCCGAGTATGTGAACGGGCGGGAGGAATCCCCGTACCGGCCGCGGAACAAGCCGGACCGGCATGTGCGGGAGCTTCCCGACGCGACGGTGCTGGAGGCGATGCGCAAGTCCGGCATCGCCCCGACGCGGCTCGAAGCGATCCGGGCGTTCTTGGCGGCATTGCCGTGACGTCGCAGGGTGAGCCGGAGGAATACTGGCCCGCGACCGAGGCCCTGCCGCTCCTGACCGAGCTGGAGGGACTGGTCAACGAGACGACCGGCCAGCGCGCGTTCTTCCTGTATGGCTGGCACGGCCAGCGGGACGGGCTGACCGACGCCGGGAAGCTGGCGCTGGAGAAGATCAAGGCACGATTCAGGGAAATCGAGGAGGCACTGCCGTGAGCCGCCACGTCATCCACGTGACGGTGGACATCGACGAGGAGGACCCGACGGTTCTTGCCGATGCGCTGGCGCAAATCCGCGGCATCATCGAGGAGCAGTTGGCCAACCACGTCACCCGGTACCCGATCTGGGAGGGCTACAGCGGCCCGCCCGTGACGGAATACTGGACGGCATGACGACCGGTCGTCATGTCTGACATCCCTACCAGAACGCGGAACCTCGTCCGGGAGCGCAGTAACGACCAGTGCTCCCGGTGCGGGGCCCGCGGAAGCCAGCATCACCATCGACAACGGCGCCGGGAAGGAGGCCACGGCGCCGGGAACCTCGTTTACCTGTGTGGCACATGCCATAAGTGGGCGCACGCCAATCCGTCGAAAGCGAAGACGGACGGTTACATTATTCCTATCAGCGTGGACGACCCGTCGGCTGTACCTATCAGGACGTTCATGGGGTGGGCGACCTTCGATAACGACGGGAGCGTCCAGCTCATCGAGAATAGTGAGAGGTCTTCCAGTGGGCTTAGGTCTTAGTTTGGAAATCAGAATCCCTGACGACGTGGACGTTGCGTCGGTCATCGCCATCGGTGCGGCACACGATCCGTTTATCGACGGCGGGGATTTGGAAATCGGGGAAGCCATCGAGCTTGCTTTCCTGAATCCCTCTGGCATCGAGGCACTGCGGTCCCTCGGCGTCACATGGAACGCGGTGCAGACGGGCGTCATCCTGTAACTTCGGATGGTCCGTCTGCGCCGTTACTGTTCGGCTACCAACATCAGCAAAGAAAGTGAATCAGCATGGGAACTAGGTACATCAACGTGGGCCGGGACGTCCGCCCGGTCAGCATCGAGGTCGTCAGGCTTGACCCGGCCGCCGTACTGCCGACGCAGGCCCACGAATGGGACGCGGGCTACGACCTCTACAGCACGTCCGCCAAGACCATCCTCGCCCCGGGCGACCGGTCAGGGTTCGGCACCGGACTGTCCGTCCACATCCCCGAGGGCTACGTCGGCTACATCAAGCCGCGCTCCGGCCTCGCGGTACGTCACGGCATCGACGTTCTCGGCGGCGTCATCGACTCCGGCTACCGGGGTGAGGTCAAGGTGCTGTTGCTGAACACCGGCAAGGTGGACGCGGACATCGCCCACGGCGAGCGCATCGCCCAGCTTGTCGTCCAGCCGGTGTCGCGGGTGGAGTTCCACGACATCACCGACGAGGGGGCGGCGCTGGCAGAATCGGCGCGCGGCGACGGCGGCTTCGGCTCCACCGGGAGCAACTGATGCTGTCCCGCCGGTTCTACATCAAGCTCGCCGCGAAGTTCCTCGACCAGCGCCCGCCGGTCAACTCGGTCCAGTACCCGACGTGGTCCGCGATGGTCCACGTCACGGCTGACGCCATCGAGACGACGGCCTCCGGGTTCAACCGGGAAAAGTTCCTGCTGGCCAGCGGGGATGTGGCCACGCTGGCGCTGGCTGATTAAGCGCCTCCGGGCCTAACGGGGTGCGGGTGGGGTGATTGTCCCACCCGCACCTTTGGAGGACCTTAGAGAGGCTTCCACGGGTCCGCCCAGAGACACGCCATGGACAGACAATGTCTTTGGTTTTCGTTTACGGAAATGAGATAATGCTCCTATGACTACCACCGCAGAAACCACCGCCCCCGGGCACGAACTCCGGCCCCTGACTTTCGACCAGCTCAGCGCCCTGATGGGCGACCTGCGCAAGGCCTGCGTCGCCGAACTGAAGAAGGGCCGCACCTCCCTGTCCTACCTTGAAACGTGGGACGTGAAGGCCACGCTCATCAAGGTCTTCGGCTTCGGCGGATTCAGCGCCGAAGCCGACAAGTGTGAAATCGTCCGCATCGAGGACAACGTCCCCAAGACCGACTGGGTCAACGGCAAGAAGGTTGTCCTGCCGATTGAGTACGCCCCCGACGGCAAGCAGGTGTTCGGGTCCGCGAACTTCCGCGTCACCACCCGTGTCCGGGTCAAGCTCACCATCCACCAGCTCGGTGCCGTCTACACCGAATGGGCCGCGTGCTCCCAGACCGGGCCGGACCTCGGCGACGTGACGGACTTCTCGATCAAGACCGCCGAATCCGATGCGCTGAAGCGGGCTGCGATCTACCTCGGCACCCAGTTCGGCCTGAGCCTCTACAACGACGGCTCCACCGAGGACGTGGTGAGGAACGTGTTCGAGCCGAACCAGCGCGGGATGCTGTGGCCCGGGCACGTGAAGCTGGTCAACCCGGCGTCGGCGCCGACGACCGGCGAGCAGGAGGTCGCCGCGCTTCAGAACATCGTGCACGGTCAGGCCGGGGACCAGTTCGCCGCCCGGCCCCTGCCCGAGGGGATGACGCAGGAACAGCGCGACGCGAACGTGGCCCTGCTCAATCAGGCCATGAGTGCCCGTGCCAAGGTGGACGCCGCGAACGGCGGACCGCGCCCGCTTGAATCGGCCGGCAACGGGGTGGACTTCGCCGCGATGCTGGCCGAGGACCCGGGGCAGGCCGCGGTGCTGGAGATGGACCCCCGTCAGACCGTGACGCGTTCGGGCGACCCGGTGGAAATGGACCCGGACTACGGCGGCGACGGCGGCAAGTCCGAGGGCATGGCCTACGAGAACATGTAACTGACGACCGGTCGTCACCCCCTCCGGGGTGTGGCGTCCCCGCAGGAGCATGGCGCGTCAACATCACCACCCCGGACCTCATACACCCGGGTACTGGAATGAAGGACCTGCAACCCACCTGCTCGTAACAGGAACGGCGACCTCTCCAACTGGTGCCGGTGGGACCTGCGCACCATGCTCCTCCGGGGATGTCACACCCCACCCCCACAATTTTCGGTATGGCCCGTCAACACCGCCCGCTTCCCCCGGCATCCCGCCGATCCGGGAGTGAAGGGGAGAGAGCGCACTCGAAGCGAGAACCGCAACGACCTCCCCTGCGGGCCATACCGGATTCACCTACCACCAGCAGAAAGAACCGCACATGCCAGAGAAACAAATGAACGCGCTGGAAATGGCCGCCGCCGACGCCGTCCACAACGCCATCCAGAACGCGTCCAACTCCACCGCCCGCTCCCAGCAACAGCAGGACTTCCGGCTCGGGTCCTCGAACATCGGGCACTGCCGAAACTACGCGGCCCTGCTCACCAAGCAGACCCCGTTCTCCGACGTCCGCGACAAGACCGCCGCGTTCATGGGCACCGTGCTCGGCAAGGCCGTCGAGGACCAGCTTCAGAAGGAACACCCGGACTGGTTCTTCCAGTCCGACGGGGTGTTCCGCATCCCCTCCGGCGGGGAACTGCCCGGCCACCCCGACATCGTCATCCCGGCCAGCGCCGGGGCGTCCGTCGAGGAAATCCTGGCCTCCCTCGAAGATGCCGACTACGACGGCCCGGCCCTGTTCATGCAGGGCGTGTGGGACCTGAAGTCGAAGGCCGAAATGGAGGCCATCAAACGCAACGGGCAGACCCTTCAGCAGAAGTTCCAGCTCACCCAGTACGCCTCCATGATGATCGACGCCGGGCACCTTGACCCGACCAAGCCGATCTTCATCGCCGACGTGTTCTTCGACCGCTCCGCGCAGTCGCAGGAGACGTGGTGCATCGGGGAGTTCTACGACCCCGACGTCGTGGCCGAAATCGACGAGTGGATCAACGACGTCAAGTACGCCGTCGCCCACAACGAGGACGCCTCCCGGGACATGCCGCGCGAGTTCTGCTGGAACTGGTGCGAGTACGCCACCGTGTGCCGCGGCAACGACACCGACGTGGAGGGGTTGCTGGAGGACCCCGCCGTGTTCACCGCCGTAGAGATGTTCGAGGAGCGCAAGGTCCTGATGGACCGGGCGAAGGCGCTGGAGAAGGGCTACAAGACGGCGCTCGCCGGGGTCGCCGGGTCCACCGGCCAGCACATGATCCGCAACACGTGGGTCAACCCGGTGGAGATGCCAGCATCCAAGCGCGCCGGGTACTTCAAGCTCTCGATCACCCCCGTGACGGAGCCGAAGCCCAAGCCCAAGCGTGCCGCGAAGAAACAGACCGCCGAGGAACTGCTGTCCGCCCCGACGACGAAGGAACCCGCTGACTCGTGAGCCTGCTTCCCAAGAAAACGACACCGCAAGAATGGACAGATATTGTCCTGCCCGGCTTTGACCAGCCCGAGGAGAAGAAGCCCCGGGGCCGGTCGATGGCCGAGCAAGAGAAGGACGCCGGGGTCCGGTACGTGCGCTACCGCTCCCCCGTCAAGGCGTCCTGCATCGACTGCGTCACCGAGCACATCAAGACGCAGGGCCAGATCAGACAGGCAACCTACATCCGCACCCACGGGACGGAGACGGCCTACCTGTGCTTCCCGCACTACGGGGAGCGGCGCAACAACGAACTGCTGGGCCGCCCCAATGAGCACCGGTAGTGACGTCAGGAGACTGCGCGGCATTTCCAACCGGGATATGCGCAGGATCATCGCCGCCGCGATCAAGAACGAGGTCCGGTATCGGATGACCAAATCCGGGATCGTGTTCTACGGCGAGAACGGCAACACGGCCGGGGCGCACTTCACCAGCTCCGACCACCGCGCGTACAGGAATCTCGTCGCGGACCTGAGAAACATCGGCTACCACCACCAAGAGAAATGAGCACGCCATGGCTTTACCGACCATCGTCTTCAACGGCGCCCTTATTAACGGGGAGGAAATCGCGTTCGCCTACGAGGTCCCCAAGGGCGACATTGTCACCACCGACCACCTGCACATCCAGTTCCGGTACGGGTTCTCCCTCGACATCCCGGGCCTGACCGCCGAGGGCCTGCAACGGCTCCTCGCCGGTGATCCGTTTTAGACCCTGACGACCGGTCGTCACCTTGGGGGCCCCGCACGCCGGGGCCCCCTTCCCCTGCCATCTGCGAAAGGAACCCCTGTGTATCAGGTAGTGACCGCTGACTCCCCGGTCAGCGACGAAGTGAAGAACCACCCCCAGACCCGGCTCTGCGCCGGGCCGTGCGGGCGCTGGACCCGGACCGGGCGGATGAAGGTCGCCGACTTCCCCAACACGGTCGTGCGCGGCAACGAAACAACCTGCCAGTTGTGCCTGAACCACGCCCGGCGCAAGGACGGCGAACTGACCCAGAAGCCCAACGTCGCCGAGGACCGGCTGGCCTACACGCTGAAGGGCCTCGACGCGTTCATGGCCAAACGGCGGGCCCGCGGGGTGGACACCGACGGGCTCCTGCCGCATCGGGCGCTGTCGCGGTGAGCGCTGACCAGCTCGCCGCCATCGAAGCCCGCGCCAAGGAGCCCACGTACACATGGGCTCACGAGTTGCGGGAAGACCGCGACTACCTCCTCGCCATGGTGCGGGAACAGCAGGCGCGACTCGACCGGGTGGCAAAGGTTGCGTTGAGCCTCCACGACCCGCGAGTCATCCAGCATTCGTTCCACATCGGGAGCGACCCGGAGCATGACGCCTACAAGGCGCAGATCGCATCTCGCATCCGTGCCGCGATCACCGCAACGGGGGCAGGGGAATGAGCGGCGACCTGCTCTCCGAAGGCACCCTCGCCGTGATGGAGGAGCGCCGCGCCAAACCCAAGGACCGCGGCCCGTACCCGTGTCACGGCGGATGCGGGCGGAGCCTGCGCCCCTACCGGCGCACCGTGCGGCAGTTCCCCGGGACGATGATGGAGTACAGCGAGAACCGGTGCCGCGGGTGCTGGTACGCGATGATGTCCGAACGCCACCCGGAGGACCCGGCGTACGCCGTGCTCACCTGCCCGGGGTGCGGGTGCAGTACCCGGCCCTACCGGTGCCCGGAGGACGCACTGCCGGGCACCCGGCGCCGTCAGGGCGAGGACAAGCTGACCTGCCACCCCTGCTCCAAGGGCCCGGCCGCGAAGGAAGCGTCGGAACAGGAACTGCGCGCCAACCTCGACCGGTTCCTGAACCGTATCCGCGGCACCTCCCGCAAGGTCCGCAACCCGTATTCCCCGAACTGACGACCGGTCGTCACCTACCAGAAAGGAACCGCACCATGGAACAGAACGAAGCCCGGCTCGCCGTCGAGAACATCGTCAGCGCCGCCATCGACGACATGTACGGACGGCTCGACGGCTTGCACAAGCAGGGCATTACCGACACCGACGTGGCCCGCACCCTCCGCGACCTCGGCCACAACAGTCTCGCCGACGGCTACATCGACTGGCAGAACGACGGCGAGGAGCCGCGCGAGGACGAGGACGGTCCGCTCGATCAGGGCGAACACCTCGTCACCGACCCCGGCGACATGCCCAGCTACAACGACTTGGAACAGGCTCTCCTCGACGCCGCCAATGCTAGCCGGATCGACCACGGCATCTTCTTCGCCGAACGCTCCAATGACGGCGTCCACTGGCACGTCTACAAGAAGCGCAACCACTACGACAACGGGGCGTACATCGTCACCACCACCAGCCGGAACGCGGCGCAGTTCATCCTGAACACGCTCAGCACTGGAACTATCGAAGGAAACTAATGAGCACCAAACGCATCATCTGGACGGCCATCGCCGTCGTCGTCGGCCTGATCGTCCTGTCGTGGGCGGGCTTCGCCCTGACCGTGGCGCTGTCCGGCCCCAAGGGTGTCGGCAACGCCATCATCCAGAAGAACTCCGCCGAGAACTGGACGAAGGCGCAGGCCGGGTTCGAGGACCGGTATCAGGAAATCGTCTCTGCTGACCGCAAGATCGCCGTCCACCGGACCGCGCTGGAGGCGGCCCCGACGGACCCGACGCTGAAGACCAACCTGACCGGCGTCACCAGCGTCTGCATGAGCGCGGTGGCGGCCTATAACGCCGACTCCCGCAAGTTCCTGAAGGAAGACTTCAAGTCCGCCGACCTGCCGTACCAGATCGACGACTCCAACCCCGCCACCGACTGCAAGTAAAGGAACCACCCACATGAACAAGCGCTTCACCACCGTCGCCGCCCTCTCCCTCGCCGCGATCATCGGACTCACCGCCTCCTCCTGCGACGCCACCGCCACCGAACGGCAGAAGGCGCAGGCCGCATCCCAGCCCAAGGGCGAGTCGCTGGAAATCAAGAACCTGAAGGCCAAGCGGGACCGCGAGGAAAACCCCTCGACCGAGCGCTACCTGTACGTGATGAGCTTCGGCAAGATCATCGGCTACTACGTCACCAAGGGCAAGATCAGCTCCAACGGCTCCCAGATCGGCCCCGAACTGGAGCTGGCCAACTCCGGCTACCGTGACTCCTCCGTGCTGGACTCCGCGCAGGATGACGGCTCCTATGGTGACGGCGACCCGGGCATCTTCTTTTTCACCAGCGACGGCACGATGGTCGTCACCGACCTCGACTACATCCAGTCCGACGCCCCGCTCGCCATCGACGTGCCCCGGCTGACGAAGTAATGCCCGAGCCGGAGCGCGTCAGGATTAAGCGCGTCGGCATGGTCGTGGAGACGGTGAACGGGGAACTGTTCACCGTCTTCACCCGCACCCCCGCGGGAATGACCATGAACCGCAACACCCGCCAGCCCCCGCCGTGGGTCATGGGCGACACCCTCATGATCGACCCGCCCGAGGTGACGCTGGACGTCAGCGTCGAGGAGATGGCGTCGTGGGTTATCAGCATGTACGGGCAGGACGCCCAGCGCGCCCGGCTCGACGACATCGAGAAAGGACTGCACCTGTGAGTAATTACACGTTGGGCCAGCGCGTCCGGTTCGCCGAACGGATCAAGCGCCGCTACGTGGACACCTACAACCAGCCGTACCCGAAAGGTCCGAACAGGGTGTGGTCCGGGGAGGCGTACCCCGGCAAGAGGTTGGATGGGGGTGAGGGCATCATTATTGGCAAGCGCACCCTCTCCGACGGCACCTACCACTACGGCAACGGGGAGGAGCCGGGGGAGTATGACGCCCATCGCCACTTCACCGCCTACCTGATCGTGACCAGCCTGCGGTCAGCGCCCGTCCACGTCCTACCCGAACACATCACAGCGCTGGAGCCTGAGCCGGAGCCGGACGTGTGCCCGTTCGACTGCGACAGTTGCCACGATGAGGACTGCCCGTGCGACCGGCTCGGCTGTGCCGGATCAGAAGCGCCGGGCGCACGATGAGCGGCCCGAGCGGCAGGGCACCCAAGACCCTGTACTGGGTCGACATCAGCACCATCGGCAAGTTGAAGTACCGGGAGAGCGGCGGCGGGAAGTTCACCAACAAGCCCGCCGCCGAGGCCCGGCGCGACTACCTGCTGGGCCGGGGCATCGACGCCACACTGTACGAATCAGAACCGATCCAATGGAAGGAAGTACCCCGTGAGCAATGACAATTACCCGGCCGGTGTCACCGACGCCCACCCGCACTTCAACCCGCAAGAGCGCCCCGTGACGGTGGACTGCACGAGCGACGAGGCAATGGTCGTTCCCGTCACTCTGGTGCAGGACCGGCTCGAAGCGCTGAGGAAGCTGGTGATGGACCCGGATGCGACCATCACTGCGGTGCTGTTCCAGCTCGGCCACACCGCCGGGACGGTGGACCGGCACAAGAAGGAGGGCACCTACGAGTGCGACTGGACCGGGGAACTGGAACTGCCCGTCTCCGAGGAGGCCGAGTGGACCTGCCCCCGGTGCGGCGTCACCCAGACCTCCGACACCATCCTCGAAGATGAGGACCTTGACCCCGACCGCGCCTACGACGAAATGAGGGACGCCCGCTATGACGACTGATCCGAAAGTGCGCGCCGTCGCCGCGCTCATGGTCAACAGCTTCGCCGAGCAGGGACACATGGACGGCCACTACTGCTCCCCGGCGACGAACGATGACGGGACCGAAGACCTGACTGCCGTCACCATCGACGGGCATTACGACCTGATGGCGCTGGCCGAGGCCATCATTACCGAAGTAAGGAGCGACTATGAGTAGCGACCCGTGGGCCGCACATATCGGCCGGAGCTTCACCGGCACCATGATGGAGGACGTCTGCCCCTGCGGCACCGCGGCCTGCGGGCTGGTGGACAGTGAGCGCATCGACCCCGAGTGCATCCAGCACCCGTGGAGCCGGGGCAAGACGATCCGGCAGATGCACAACGCCAAGGACTGCCCGGCGGTGACTCGTGGGAGCTAGTGGACAGATGATCGGTCACAGCGGCTGGGAGTATTGCGGAGCCAATGGCGGGCAAGGGATCGGCGCGGGCCACGTCTGCACCTGTACCGGACGGAAAGGCCACGACCCATTCATGGGCGTCGGGCACGGTTGTTCCTGCGGTGCGCTGTGGCGTGACCGACCGGAGGTGAAAGCATGAGCAATCCTGTGTTCGCGGCGCAGGCCGCGCTCGACAGCCTCGGCATCGAGCTGACGACCGGGGATGTCAGGGTTGCCGTGGATGCGGCCAGCGCGTCGATCTTCTCCCCGGAGAATCTGGCGCGGACGGTCAGCGCGACGGGCCTCTCGCTCCAGACCGTCACGGAAGTCGCAAGGGAGCTGAGGCAGGCATGAGCGAGCTGTACGTTTTCGGCCTGATCCTCACCCTGCTCCTTGCCATGATCGTCGGGTCGAGCCGGTTCGCCGGTGACGACGAGAAGCGGTTCGCCGCCCGCATCGCGTTCCTCTCTCTGGTCTGGCCGGTGCTGGCGGTCTACGGCATCGGGATCGGGCTGGGGCGGCTGTGGAAGCTCGCGGACTGGAAGGGAGCCAAGTGACCGAGGTGCACGAGTGGACGCAGTACATCCACAAGTCGCTGGTGCTCAACCAGAACCGGCTCCCGCACTGGGGCACGGGGAACCCGATTAAGCGTGACCTGAAAGTCCTCGGGAAGGCCGCGGGCCGCAAGCTCGGGAAGAAGTTCCTGAAGGTCCGGCTGACGGTGCGGGTGTCCTACCCCACCGCGGCCAGCGCCGACGCGTCCAACTATTACCCGACGATGAAGGCGTACGTCGACGGGATGGTGGACAGGCCTCCGGTGGTGAAGGGCCAGAAACAGCTCCCGGCCCGGGGGTGTCTGGTCGACGACTCCGACGCCTACTTCGACGGCCCGCACCTGACGGGCACCGGGGAGAAGTCGGACCGCAAGGACCACTTCAGGTTCGACTGCCGCCTCGAAGTGCAGGCCTGACGACCGGTCGTCACCCACAGAAAAACCCCTCACTGCTCGCGCGGTGGGGGGTTTTTCTGTTTACCGGGGGAGACGCCCGGAACCTATGACTGCTTCTGCGGGGCGAAGAACGGCGCGTACTTGCGCGTCCACTCGATGACCTTGACGTTCGCCATGATCTTCGCCAGCGTGGCCGACGCCGCGGTCAGCGTCACCGAGGCGCCCAGCAACCACAGCCGGAGGCCGTCCGGGAGGTGCTGGCCGAAGCCGTCGACGATGTCTTGGATGACGAACGGCAGGATGCCGACCAGCGCCACCAGCGAGGTGGGGCCGACCTGAAGCACCGTGCGCCAGAACGCCTTGTTCGGGGCGGTGGGGGCCACGGCGCGGTGGTCCGGGCCGGGGGCGACGTTGGCGGCGGAGATGGCGCCGTCCACGCGGATTTCGTTGGACTCAGTCATCGGGGTGTTCCTTGTCTGTATCAGTGGCGACCGTGATGTCAATGGTGCCGGTGTTGGGATTGGCGGGGTGGTGCTCTTTGGCCCGGCCGACGCGCAGTTCCTTGCGGATCGTCAGGCCGATGAAGATGATGGCGGAGACGAACAGGGCGTAGAGCCCGACGCCGACGATGGTCTTGCCGAGCGGCATGGGCAGGATGCGGTTGACGACGCCGAAGCCGAAGCCGACCGCGATGATGGCGAGCAGGCCCATCAGGGACCGGCCTGCGGGCCATTCGCGCCATGTGCCCTTGGTGGCGAAGTGCCAGTAGATGATGACCCAGCTCGCGGCGAGGGTGACAGCCCCTAGAAATATGGCGCTGAGCAGTTCGTTGTTCATGCGGTCCTCCCCCGGAAGGCGTGAGTCAGCGACTCGGAATAATGGTTGCGGTGGTTCATGTTGGCGAGGCGGTCTGCCTGCTCGGTAGCCTCTGCCAGCCGGGCCAGCGCGACTTCATGATCCCGGTCGGCGTCCTGTTTCGCGGACTCGTTGACCACGAGGGCGTCCTCGTTGACCTTGCGGAGTTCGGAGAAACGCTTGAAGAGGTTCATGTGGTGTCCCCTGCGGTAGCCCGTGCTTCTTGGACCGAGTTCATGACCCTGACGACGGTTTCGCCGACGGCGGTCTGCTTTTCGATGGTCTGGGCTTGGACCGCATTGGTGGCCGTCAGGGTGGCGACGGCGGCTTCGGCCGTCTCTGCACGCTTGATGGCGGTGTCGTAGTGGATTTTGACGATGAGCCATCCACGGACGACGGAGATGATGAAGAAGGCCACGAGGGTAATCAGAAGGCCGGTGCTGCTCATCTCTGCAAGGCCGGTGGGAATCGTAATCCCATCGACGCTTACTGAGCCGGGCATGTTGCGCACCGGTTCATTCGTGGTCTTGCCATAATCTGTGTCCTTTTAGTGCTGTGCGCGGTCTGCGCCCTTGATCTAACTGGCACAACTTTATGGGATTGGGAACCCACTATCCGGCACATTCGCCCAGCCAAGCCGTATACATATAGCGTTGTCGTCGACGGGCATGGAAAAGGCCCCCCAGTGTGTGTGCTGAAGGGCCTTTCCGGTGGTGCTGTGGACGCTAAGCGGCCTTACTATTCGACCGGGCGGGCTTCGATTCCGGCTCCGCCTGCGGAACCTCGGCGGGCTCCTCCAGTTCGGCGATCCGGGCCTGCGCCTGCCGCAGTTCCTCCTGCACCTGCTCCAGCTTCGTCTGGAGCCTGCGGACGGAACCGTTCGCCTGCACAAGCTGGAACGTCACCTCAGCGTTTTTGTTCTGGTAGTCCTGCACGTAGCCGACCAAGTCCTCGGCCTGCTCCTGCAACATTGTGATCTGCTGGTCCTGCTGTGACACTAGGGCCACCTTTCGTCGGTAGGGGTTCCGGTTTGAGCTTACCGGGGCGTATACGCTTTCATGCCGGAAGACGCGCCTCCAGCTCCTCAATGCGCGCCTTCAGGAGCTGAATCTGGGCCAGCGCAAGGCGGTCATACATCAGGCCCTCGATCTGCCCGCCCTCGCCATAGACCACGAAGTCACCGCCACCGGCCGCTTCGACGTCTTCGGCGATGGCGCCGGGGATGCGCTTCAGCGAGATGGCATTGAACCGGTTCTGCTCCGTCTCATCCAGCGCGTCCTCCCGCTCGTAGAAGTCCGCGAACTCGGTCGCCGCGGCGAGGTCGATCCAGTTCTTCACCTGTACGTCGAGCAGGCCCGCGGGCAGGTCCATGACCTCGGGCAGAATCTTGTACTTCGACGCCGACGTGGACCGGAACAGGCCGCCGTCGGAGGCGATGACGACGTTACCGGCACTGCCGGAGGTCCGCGCGTAGGTCGAGGGAAGCTGGACGTAGTAGGCGCCCGCGTCGATCTTGACGTTACCGGCCACCGCGTTGATGGTGGTGAGCTTGCCGTTCAGCGTCATCGCCTGATAGCCGGTCTGCGGGGACCATGCGTCGAGGTTGAAGGGCTGTTCCACGCGCATCTGCTGGGCCCCGGACGCGCCGTTGCCGAGCGAGAGGACGAGGTCGCCTTCGATGCGGACGAAGCCAAGGCCGGTGCCGCCGACGATGGCCCGGTTCGGTGCGCGGTGCACCAGTTCCGGGTCGCCGCCGATGGAGTAGCGCATGAAGGACGCCGCCTCCTGCACGGTCTGGTTGCCGTTGTAGGAGTAGATGATGGCGGGCAGGCCCCACTCGGAGGAGTTGATGAGCCGGATGCCGCCGGTGCCGTCCTTGGACGTCATGACGTTGCCGACCAGCAGGTTCGTGGTGCCGTTGCCGATGTCGAGCGTGGGCGCTCCGCCGGAGTCCCAGCCCTTCATGCCGGTGCTGGTGATCTTGATGCCCCTCAGCGCGGTCGCCGTGGTCTGGATCGTGGCACCCGTGATGGTGTGCTTGGAGGTGATCGCGTCGGCCTTCAGGATGCCGGTGGTGACGGCGTCGTTGATGAGGACGTGGCCGCGGAGAATGCCGATCCATGCGGTGTCGGCACCGAGCAGGTTCACGTCAATCTCGTCGCCGCCGAGCTTCTTGAAATGCAGAATGTTCGTCCACATTTCCTCCGTCACGGTCAGGTTCCGGGCCGCGATGGCACCGTCCACCACGAGCGAGCTGGTCGCCATGTTGGTCAGTGTCGCCCCGCCGTAGACGTAGGCGCTGGTGCAGGTGGCCTCGAACTGGATCGCGGGCATGATGTAGGCGACGTCGGCCGGGACCGTGTAGATGCGCTCCAGCGTGCGGACCGTGCCTGCCGGTTCGTACCCGTTGGAGGTCAGGTCGCGCTTGGTCCAGCCGACCGAGGTGTAGGCGTTGGTGCCGTCGCGCTTGATCTGGCGCAGGGTGGCGCGCGGGCCGGAGGTGGCCGAGGTGTACTGCGCCTTGAACAGCCACACCTGCCCCGGCTCCACCGGGATGTAGGAGTTCTTGTCGTAGGTGGCGACGGTGTCGTAGTAGAAGGACCGGGACGTGCCCGCCGTCAGCGTGCCGCCGTACATGTTCACGCCTGCGCTGGCGGACCACGAGAACGCGCCCCAGTCGCCGCAGAGCACGTCGCGGTACGTCTTCAGGTCATCCTGCTCGAAGAACTCATCGACGATGCCGTTGACGCCGCGCCCGACCACCATCATGTCCGTGGTCATCCGGCGCGAGCGCACCACATCGGTCCACAGCTTGTCGATCACCGCCTGTCCCATGGACGCGGCGGATGCGGTCAGCTTCTCCACGCCGAGGTTCATGATGAGCGAGGCTTCGGAGACGCGCCTGATCTGGACGTCGTCGATGTATGCGGTTCCGGCCGTGTTGTCGGAAACCAGCGACACCTTCAGCGACGTGGTCCCGGCGCTGACCGTGTACGTCACCTCCATCGGCACCCATGTGCTCCGGGTGTTAGCGGAGAAGGAGTTGGACACGATAAAGGCGGAGCCGGTCTGGTCCGCGATGCGGAGCTTGGAGTTGCCCGCGGTGCCGTTGAAGCTGGCGTCGATGTACGCCCAGTATTTGAAGTTGTACTGTTCGCCTTCCTTGACCCGCATGTCCCCGATGAATACCGATTCGCGCGAACCGGTTCCGGCGGCCAGCCTCAGCGAGGTGGTGCCCGACTTCTTCTGGCTCGTGGTGAGGGTGTGCGTGGCGTGGAGGGTCCACGGGACCGCCGCCGGGTCCTCGAAGTCGGAGCCGATGGCGAAGTTCTGGAAGTCGCCGACGAGGATGTTCTTCGCGGTGATCCCGTTCGTGGCGACCTTGTCACTCGTCACGGTCCCGTCGATGAGCAGTTCGCCCGCGAGGCGGCGGCGGCCGACGATGTTGTAGAACCCGGTGTCACCCGTGCCTGCCGCGATGATGATGTACCAGCGCGCGTAGGCCGCACCGGCGGGAACGACGGCCGGGCCCTCGAACCGGACACCCGTCGCCGAGGTGTTGGACTGCGGCACGTTGACGTAGTTGGTGCCCGCGCCGCCCGCGAGGCCGATCTTGTTCGCGTCACCAAACTCGTAGCGGAGGTACGCGGGGACCGTACCGGAGCCCCGGTACAGGTTGGCGCCCATCCACAGGCTTTCGCCCGGCGTGACCGACATCCACGGCCCGTAGGCGCGGGAGTCGGCCGTGGCGTTGACCGTGGAGAACCGGTATCCGGTCGGGTCGATGCTGGACGGGACAATCTGCATCTGGTTCGTCAGGGACCAGTCCGTCGGGGAATCGGCCAGCGACGGCGCGAAGTTCGTCAGGTCCGTGACGGTCAGGTGCTTGGTGGCGATGGTCCCGGCGAGGATGTGGTTGCCCTGAATGGTGCCGTCCACGATCAGCCGGCCAATGCCCATCATCTCGATGGTCGGGTCGGAGAACCGCACGGCGCTGGTGGTGAACAGCGCCTGCTTGATGGGGGCGATGGACATTCCCGAATCGAACGCGCCAGTGGCGACAACCCCGGTGAGTTCAGTCCAGGTGTTCGCCGGGATGGTGGTGTTGTTGCTGATGGAGGCGGGCGTGGTGAAGCTGTAGGTGGAACCGTCCAGCGGGTACTGCCGGGCGTAGAGTGCCACGCCGCCAACCGGGATGGTGACGTTGGCGCGGAGCCACACGCTGATCCGGTACGAGGAGTTCGCCCGCACCAGCGTGCGCCGTTCGGGGTCGCTGAACCCGTAGTAGGCGCCGGTCTGCGTGGCGGACTGGGCGACGAGCATGGAGCCCTGCCCGTTCTTGCCGGTGCCCACTCCCTCGAATGACACTCCGGCCACAACAGGCCACCCGGCGACGTCGAGCATCTTCGGGTCCGGGAACATGTTCGCCCCGGACCCGATTTTGAGCGTGTCGGCGCGCAGTGAGAACGCCTTGACGTAGATGCCGTCGAGTTCCCCGATGGTGGCCTTGCCGAGGTCAACGGAGGCGATGACCTGATGGCCCAGCGTCTCGATCTTCCACGTCAGCGAGGGCTTGTCCCAGCGCCACTGCGCGGTGATCGGCGCGCCCGGCGCGGAGCGGATGAACACCGTGTCGCCGTCAGCGAAGCCGTTGCCGGAGGGCAGGGATGCCAGATAGAGGACGTTGTTCTTGCCGTTCGCGGAGGTTTGGGCCTGACCGGCGGCCACGTTCGCGTCGTAGGCGTCATCGAAGGCGGCATCGGCGCGGGCCTGCGCGGTGGCGGCGGCGTCCAGCGCGGCCTTCGCCTCGGTGATGTCAATGGCCCGGAAGCCGTCCACCTCGAACGTGTTCCCGGCGACGGCGAGATTCTGGATGCGCGGACCGAACCGGATTTGAACGTTGTTGGCCTGCGTGACGGTGTGGATCACGGCGAACTTGGTCCACGCCGTCGTGCTCAGCGCGGAGAACTTCACCGAGGGCCAGTCGGGGCCGTTGTTGGTGCGCGGGCTGGAGGTGCTGGCCCCGGAGGTGTCGAGCTGGTTGAAGTAGGCGCCGAGTTCGAGGTTTTCGTTTCCGGCCACCAGCGGCTGATCGAGCCGGGCCCAGTATTCGATGTAGAAGGTCCGGCCGGTCGCGGAGGCGACGTAGTCGGTGTAGGCGTAGGCGATGGTGGAGGTGGTCGGCGAGCATTTGAGCACGTTGGTGCCCGAGCGGGCCGTGGTCGCCGAGGGCTGGACCACGGACAGCACCCGGAACGGCCAGCCCAGCGGCGGGGACGTGATCGGGGTGGCGTCGAAGTTGCCGTTCAGGGTCAGCGCGACCCCGGCCGCGAGCTTTGCGTCGGCGACGGCACGGGCCGCGTCGGCGGCGGTCTGGGCGTTCCCTGCCTTGGTGTCGGCGGCGGCGGCATTGCTGATGGCGGTTCCCGCCTTGCCGTCGGCGGCGTTCGCGGCGGCCTGCGCGGTGAAGGCGTCATCGACACCCTTCTGGATTTTCGCGTTGGTCGCCGTGTCCAGCTTCCCGAGGGAGACGATCTGGTCCTGAAGGTTGTTCTGGGCGACAGCGTTCAGCGCCAGCTTCGCGTTGGTGATCGCGCCGGTCTTGATTGCTTCCGCGCCGATGTTGGTGATTTCGGTGACGGCGCCGTCGAGGTGGGCGAGGATGACGTCCACATCCACCAGCGGCACCGGGATGGCGGTCGCCTGCACAGACCAAGGCCCGGGGTTGCCGGAGGTGTCCACGGCGCGGAGCCGGAAGTAGTGCGTGGTGTTGTAGGAGGTCTTCGGGACGATGGTGAAGGATGCGCCGTAGAACCTGTCGATGACCGCCGTGGGTGAGGCGGCCATGCCGAAGGCGACCTCGGTGTAGTCGAAGTCGCCGGGCATGACTCCGCCGCCCGCGGCAAGCCCGTCCCATGTGACCTTGACGCCGCCGGAGATTGCGGTGGCGACCGGCGCGGAGGTTTGCGGCGGGGGCGTGGTGTCCGCCGTGACGGTAACGGAGTAGTCCGGGGAGAACAGGCCGGGCTTGATGATGCTGGCGCTGAGCGCGCGGATGCGGAACTTCCACACCGAGCCGGGCTTCAGGTCCGTGACGGTGATGCTGGACGCCGTCGAGGTGTTCATCAGGCGGAACGGCTGGAGCGGGTTGACGCCCTGATCCTGACCGAAGATTTCGTAGCGGTCCACGCTGATCGGCGTGCCGTTCGTGGCGAACACGACGTCGGGGAAGTCGAACGTTGCGGTGCCGCGCTGGCGCTTGTTGGGGTCGGTGTAGATGAGAGTCTGGAAGGTGACCTCGATAGGGGCCGCCGGTGTCAGGTCTTTGTAGGTCTCAACCTCGTCGTGGACCTCCGCCGCCTTGTCATTGGCGTGAGCAATCGCGATAGGTATTCCGCGATTGGCGGTCTTTACCCCACGCTCAATAATCTTCTGCCATTCGCGCAGATCGCGGGGGCTTTGCATGGACACTGGCGGTCCCTTCCTCTTATGTCTGGATCGGAGCCGGGGACAGGGTCACAGTAATGACCTCACCCACTTCCGCGCTCTCCTCAACCGTCATGTTATCCAGCTTTTGCATCTGCGAGACGGTACGACCCGGCACGCTGACGGTAAGAGGAACCCACACACCCGGAACAAGGTCGTCAACGCTGAGCACACCGGCCGGGTTGAGGCTGGTATTGTCCGGCACACGGGCGACCAGCGGGGGCCGTTTCGTCTGCGACCAGATGCGCGACGCCTGCGAGTTCATTTCGCCGACGGTAGGGTCGGTCGCATCGTCGGGGCCGGACGTGTTCTCGTCGTACGCATCCTGCACCATTTCCCACTCACCGTAGTAAGGGTCGACGGCGCCGTACTGGCCGTGGTGCCCCTTGCCGTCAGAGATGTAAACCTGCGTGGCAAGCTCCGCACCGTACTGGGTAATCACCAGATCGCCGAGGAAGTCGGACTCAGTCACCATGGGGGTCTGCCCGATGGCTTGGTGCACATCCCAGAACAGGATGGACCGGCCGACGACGGTGTAGTCCAGACCGCCGCGCGCCGCATAGGAGTCGACGTGATCGAACACGGTCTGTGCGTACGGCAGGGTGTGGGCCGCGGTGCGCGAGTCCGTGCGCGGGGTGGTGTAGAGGTACTGGACGTTCGCGAGGATGTTGTAGGGCGGGTCCAGCGCCTCCTTGCGGGCCACCTCGGTGTTCATGATCCGCTTCACCCGGTCGATGGTGTACTCGGTGTTCGGGTAGCGCGAATCGTACTCGCCGCGCATCGCCGTGCGGTTCACGTACGTCATGACGTCGCCCGCGAAAATCTCCACGGTCTGCCCCTTGTACGCGACCCGGGTCACCGGGCCCTCCCACACCCGCTGGGTGCCGCGGAAGATGACCAGCTCCACCCGGCCTGCCTCGACCAGCCCGAGCTGTTCGGCACACTGCTTCCCGGGCGTGGACAGGAACACCGTCGCGGTCGAGATGTCGTCGCGGCGGCGCTCCCACTTCACCCGCTGGAGCGGGGTCAGCGCAATCATCTGGCGGAACCCGCCCCGGTCGTAGATGAACGCGGTATGGGTCTGGCAGGACAGGGCCACGGGCTACTCCCTTACGGAGGATTCGAGGAGGGCGGTGATGCCGGTCTGCCCCGGGAGCATGTCGACGGTCATGGTGTAGGAGGCACTGCACCCGAGGGACGGCCACTTCAGCGGCAGGCCGTCGGAACCGTAGACGAGCTGGCCGCCGGGGACCTTCGCGCCGTTCGAGCGCACCACCGTGATTTCCCGGCGCATCGCGTCGAGGATCATCGAGGAGCTGGGCGGGATGTAGGAGACGTAGAACTCGCCCTCGAAGCCGCACCCGGACACTGTGCCGTTCCCGTAGAACCGGACCCGGATCAGCGAGCCGCCGGACGCGCCGACCGAGAGCGTCACCACCGGGGCGACCCGGCCCCAGCGGTCCACTTCCGACTGCGTCACGGCCAGAGTCCGGCGCCGCCACGAGGCGGGCTTGATGACGTTCGGCGGCTTCACCACGGGTGGGGCGGGCGGCTTCACGATGGCGGTGTAGAAAGGGTCGGCGACGAAGTTGGTGTAGGCGTTGGAGGTGTTGTAGCAGTCCTCCCCGGCGGGGTCGGTGAAGGACGCGGTGCCGGTGTCCATGCTCAGGGAGCCGACGAGGGTCTTGGGGGTGAATGCCCACGGCACGCCGACGGTGAAGATGAACTCGACCATCTTCGCGACGCACACCCGCGAGCCCATCTGCCGGGTGACGGTGAGATTGTCGAGGATTTCGGTCCGAATGAAGGTGCGGATCATGTGGTTGTCGGCGGTGCCGTTCTTCGGCTGGGCAAGGTACATGCGCAGTTCGTTGTTCGTGCACGCCCCGGTCGTCTCGGCGCACTCCCCGGTCGCCAGCGCGTCCCTGAGCCACGACAGGCCCTCGCCCATGGCCTCCTCGTCGGCGGCGAACGCCATCGCGGTGACCCGGATTTCCCGTGACCCGTAACGGGGCCTGCCGTAGGTCGCGCCGTCGCCGGAAAGTTCGATGACGCCGACCTCGCGGGACGCGTCCTCCTCCCCGGCCATGGTCGCGGGGAACAGCCCGTAGAACCGGCCGGTCGCGGGCCGGGTGGCCTTGTACCACGGGGCGTTGTCCGCCGCCGGGGACACGTAGTTGGCCTGCGCCCGCGCGGCCTGAAGCCCGGAGGTGTCGCACCGGACGTCGAGGCCCGCGAGCAGGGTGGTGATGTACTTCTTCGTCCGCGCCGCATTGATCAGTTCAATGCCCGCGTACTCCAGCCAGCCGTTATACATGGCGCCTTCCTACAGTCCTGAGAAGCGCGCGAACGCGTCGTCGAGTGAATCGGTGACCTTGCTGGCCACGAGGCCCGCGTCCGTCGCCTGTGTGGTGACGGCGACCTGTACCGCGCCCGGGGCGAAGGAATGCGACGCCGTCGTGCCTGACGACCGGTCGTCACCCCGGGCGATCTTCAGCGTGCCGAGGCCCGCCGGGTCGCCGGTGGCGAACGTGCCGAGATTGGAGTAGGCCGCCGCGATGGTGGACTTGTTCGCGAGCAGGCCGTCGGCCAACCCCTGCGAGGCGTTCTTCCCGGCGATATACATGTCCGAGTGGTTGAACGCCGACGCCATCATCGACGCCATTGAGGAGACGAAGTCCATGACGTTGCCGAACTTGTCCTTCATGGACGTTTCGAGGCCGGACATGATCGCCTCACCGGCGGGCACGAGCAGGGTCCGGTCGTAGCTGATCGGGCCCTTGTGGTCCGCGATCCACTGCGCGATGGTCCCGACGAAGTTCTGCACGCCGGACCACGCCGATTCGAGGCCGCGGCGCAGGCCGCCCATGATCGCCTCACCGGCACCCTGAAGGATGCCCCACGCGTTGCCGATGGCGCCGCTGATCCGGCCCGGCAGTCCGGCGACCCAGCCGATGACGCTGGAGACGCCGTTGGAGACAGCGCCGCTGATCTGCGCCCACGCCTGTGAGGCGCGCGCACTGACCCCGCCCCAGAAGGCGTTCCAGCTTCCCGTGACCTGTCCGATGAACCCGGCGATCCGGCCGATGATTGCACCGACCTGCTGGTTGATCCAGCCGGTGATCTGCGCCCACGTCTGGGACACCTTGGCGCCAACCCCGGACCAGAAGTTGTTCCAGTTCGAGGTGACGGTGCCGATGAAGTTGCCGATGTTCCCCGCAATGGCGCCGATCTGCTGGCCGATCCAGCCGGTGATCTGGGCCCAGATAGCCGACACTGTTTGCCCGACTCCGGCCCAGAACGCATTCCAGTTGGCGGTCACTGTGCCGATGAAGGAACCGATGTTGCCTGCGATTTGCCCAACGGTGGTGCTGATCCACGTGGTGATCTGTGTCCAGATGCTGGAGACGGTCTGGCCGACTCCGGCCCAGAAGCTATTCCAAGTAGTCGAGACGGTGCCGATGAAGCTGGCGATGTTCGCGCCGATCTGCCCCGCGAAGGTTCCGATCCACGTGGTGATGTTCGTCCACACGTCGGAGACGACGGTGCCGAAGCCGCCCCAGAATCCGTTCCAGATTTCGCCGAGCGCGCCGGTGAGTCCGCCGACGACGCCGTTGATCTGGGCGAGGCTGTCGTTGATCGCCTGACTGATTCCGGCGAACGGTTCGGTGACGACCGTTGCGGGGTCGCCGGTGTTGCCGAGCATCTCCTCGGTAATCTTGCCCATCACGCCCATGCCCTTGCCGCCCGCACCGCCGCCGCCGCTGATGCTTCCACCGGCAGGCTTGGAGCTGTCGTTGCCGAACCCGAAGGTGCTCTTGAACCAGTCCTGCGCCATGCCCTTGATGCCGCCCCACCAGTCGTTGAGGGCGGTGGTGATCGTGCCGCTGAGTTCTTCGTTGGCCCTGCCGATTTCGTCGAACTGGCCTTTGAGCCAGTCCGTCAGGCCCTTGGACAGGTCGATGTTGTTGGAGGCGGCGTCCTTCCAGAACTGGCCGTTGCCGAAGATCCGGTCCAGCCCGTCATTGACGTGCTCGTCCAGCCACTGCCCGGCCTTGACCAGCTCCGGGTAGATTTTCTCGTTCCACGCGATTGCCATGCCGTTCTGCGCGTTGCCGCCGAGCAGTTCGCCGAAGATGTCGCCCCAGTCCGTCTTGGGCGCGTTCTTGATTTGCTCCTCGTAGGCTTTCTGCGCCTTGTTGAAGCCGTCCATGGAGAACGCGCCGAACAGGGTGCCCCAGTCCTCGGTGCGCGCCTCGCCCTTCGCGATCCGCATGGCGGCGGAGAGCGAACTGAAGCCGCCCGCGACGTCGTCGATCTGCTTTTTGAGCGCCGGGGTGAACAGGTCGAAGACCTTCCCCAGCGGGTCCAGCAGTTCGGTGGCGAACTTCACCGCGTTCGGCAGTACGTCGTTGACCAGACTTTTCAGCACGGGGCCGAGGTCTTCGACGATCTTGGCCAGTACCGGGCTGGCCTTGTCCACGAAGCCGTTGAACGACGGGATCAGGGAGGAGTTCATCGCCGCGACGATGGGTCCGACGATGAACTTGTCCAGCGCGTCCGCGACAGGCTTCAGCTTTTCGATGGCGTTGGTGGCCATGTTCGAGAGCGGGTCCAGCAGGGTCTGGACTTTAATCGACATCTGGTCGAGGACGGGGGCGAGGTTGACGGTGAACGCGGTGGCGATCTTCGCAACGGACTCCACGACCTTGCCCAGCAGGGACATGGCGTTGCCGAGCGAATCGGCGAACGGCTTCACGGCGGGGGCGAGCAGGCCCAGCGCCGTCTTGACCCCATTGCTGAAGTCCGTGATGCCCTTCTGCACGGTGGGGTTGGAAAGAATCTGGCCGAGGTAGCCGATGATCGTGGCGACCGAGTCTCCGACGTCGGACAGGGCGATCTTGATGGAGGGCATGACGGACTGGAGTGCCGGGCCGAGGCCCTTGATGGCCTCGCCCATCTTGCCGACGGCGATGTTCATGCCCGAGATGAACGTGGTGAGGGTGTCTTGGAAGCCGCGCTCCTGCATGGCCTTCGCGATGCCCTGAAGCTTGTCGGCGAATTCCTTCAGCCCGCCGGACCCGGCCCGCTTCGCGGCGTCGGAGATGGCGTTGATGATTCCGAAGGTGCCGTCGGCGGCGCGGCCGAGGTTCTTGAAGCCGTCGACCATGTTGTTGATCCACTTGTCGAGGTCGCCGTTGTCGGACGCCTTCTGGATGAACTTGTCGAAGTCGGTGGAAATCTTCTTGATCCACGTGCCGAAGCGCTCGAACTGCCGGGACGCGGCGTCGCCGAGGTTGGTGAACGCGCGGATCAGCGGCGGCATGGCCCCGGCGGCAATGTCGATGCCCTTATTCATCCGGTCGAACATTCCCGCGATGCGCTTCTGCGGGATCGCCTTGATGGAATCGGCGAGGGAGCCGAAGACCTTGCCCCATGCGGTGCCGGTCGCGCCGAGCTTCGTGGTCAGGAGCGGCATCAGCGCCTTGGTCAGGTCGGTGATCGGCTTCTTCGCCTGCGCCCAGAACTTGCTGGAGATGGTGTCCTGAAGCTTCTTGAACTGCGGGGTCAGGTCCTTCAGGACCGTCTTCATGTCCTTCAGCGCCGCGTACAGCACGCCGCCGGAGATGCCCGCGGCGACGAGGAAGCCGGGCAGGGCCGCGCCGAGCCCGCCGATGACGGCGCCGAGGTCGGTGGCGATGACGAACAGGCCCGCGAGGGAGGACCCGGCAACCGAGCCCAGCGCGCCGACCTTCAGGAATGCCTTGGACGCCGACACCGCGATGCGGTCGAGGTTGTGGATGAAGTCCAGTCCCTCCCGGATCATGTCGCCGAAGACGTTCAGCCCGGCGAAGCCCTGAAGGTGCTCCCGGGTTCCGCGCAGTGCACGGCCCATCCCGGAGAAGACCTTCCTCAGCCGTGCCCCCGTGATGATCGAGCGCTTCATTGCGCCGTCGTTGTCGTTGAAGGAGTGCGTCAGGGCGGTGGTGCGCTGGAGCACCAGCAGGTATTCCTGATCGGTCATCCGGCCGAGCCTGCGCATCTCGTTCGCGGTGTTCGCGATCTGCAACCGCATGTCCCGGAGGTTGTCCGCGCCGCGGGCGAAGTGGGAGAAGTCGTTGGAGTCCATCGCGGCGGCAAGGTTGCGGAAGTCGTTCTCCAGCTTCCCGATGTGGAAGTTCCTGGCCATCCCGGAGAGCGAGCCGTTGTACTCGTCCTGAGCTTTCTTCAGCCGGTTCGTCTCGGCCAGCGTCTCGCGCATCGCGTCGGACTTCTGGTGCTCGCCGCGGATGAACATGTTGACGTTCTCGCGCATCACGGCGGCCTGCTCGTCCGACATCCGGCCCTGCTCCTGCATGGCGGCGGTGACGTCGTAGACGCGCTTGCGCAGTTCCGTGAAGGTGTCGAAGCCCTTCGCGAAGTCGGCGAAGTCGGCGGACTTCATGGTCCCGGCCAGTTTGCGGAAGTCGCCTTCCATGTCGCCGATGGCGTTGTTCTTGCGGATGCCGTCGAGGGTGCGCGCCCAGCGCTCGTTCTCCTTGTTCGCGTCCGCAAGGAACTTGCTGTTCGCCTCCAGCGCCATGCTCAGCCCGCGCAGTTGTTGCTCGTTCTCGGCATCGAGCCTGTTGCGTTCGCGCATCCCCTCGATGGCGGCGTTGATGTCCCGCTTGACATCTTTGTAGTAATCGCCGGTGAGGTGCTGGTTCCGTGACATGTCCAGCAGGAACTTGTTGATCTTCGTCTGCGCGTTGTCGAGGTCGGTCGGATCGAAGTGCTCGATCATCTTGTTGATGTCGAGCTTTTCCTGCGAGTACATCGCGTCGACGATGGAGTTCCACCGGTCACCGGTCTGCTTTTCGAGTCGCTTGCCCCACGCTTCCGCGTAGGTGTCAGCGTTGTTCTTCGCCGCCTTCTCGATGTCCTTCTGGGCTCCGCTCAGGGAACGCCGGAACGGGGACAGGTCACCGTGGACGCTGATATACGCGTCAGCTACTTCGCGTCCAATACCCACGGTGACCCGTCCTTTCGTTTACTGCTTAGAGCTTGCTGAGCTGGTCAATTTCGTTACCGTCCATTTCGTCCGACGAACTGGGGAGGGGACTGGCGAGGGTTTCCGACCATCGGAGGGCGTCTTCCTCGCTCTGGTGATTCATTGCCCAGTCATAGATGACGTTTAGGAATCGAGGGAGCGGGAGCGCGAGGAGGTCGACGCCCTTACCGGAGTAGTGCCCGTCGATTTGGCGCCAGTTGCCCGCCGCGACGCACGCGAGCCGGACGGCTTCTGGGAATCTTTTCCCGACCACTCCTCGGTAAGGTGCTCCCAGATGTCGAAGATGCCACCCTCACTGTCGATGTCGAAGCCGCTCTTGCGGTCGAGCAACAGGTCCTGGAAATAGCGCTGGGTGTCGTCGTCGCCGAGGTTGATCCACAGGTGGATGAAGTGGCCGATTGCTTCTTCGCTCATGCCACGCCCGCCCATGGCGAGCATCATCGTCTGCTGGCCCTTGGAGGGACGGTAGAACGTCACCTCGCGGCCGTTGTGCTTGAAGGTGATGCCCTCTTCAGCTTCGTCCTCGGTCTTTACGGCTGTAACAAATTCTTTCAACGGATGTCTCCTGTATTTCAGTCTCCCGGAGTGGCCGATTGCACGGCCAGTATCAGAGTACCGGCGGGTACTCAGTATCCGTGGAAGGCGCGGCTTATCTGCGAACGAGTGCCATAGCCTCGGCGAGGCCCTTCTTCAGGAATGGGTTCGCCTTCTGACCGCTAATGGAGCGCCGGGTGAAGTACGGGGCGCCGTCGGGGAACGCCACGCGTCCGCCGGAACGCCACGCTTTGCGCAGTGAACCGCCGGACGGGTTGCCGCCCCCGCTGATTCCGTAGTTCTGTTTGGGAATGGTCAGCATCTTGCCGTGCTTCGGGAAGATGCGGCCCGTCCCTTCGTGGACGTATAGCGCGTGCTTGGACAGCGCCACCACCAGTGAGGAGTTTGTCAGCGGCCCGGTGCGGGTCGGCCGGTTGACCTGAATCGACCGCGACAGCGCCCCGGTGCGGTTGTTGATGTGCTCGCGGGCGAACGCACGGGTGTGCTGGGCGGTGTTGTGGATCAGCTCATCGACCGGCTGGCCGGGGAGGAGGAACGACTGGACCGCGCCCTCATGGACGCGGACAAACGCGGTAGGCATCAGTCATCGTCCCCGACCGTCACAGACCATGTGCCGCCGAGCGAGCCGCCCGTCGGGCCGACCGGGGTGTAGGTCCCCGGCACCAGCAGTTCGATGTCCTGCGCCGCCATCTGGATCGCGGCCCACAGCGCCTCCATGTCATCGAGCGCCAGCGCCGCGGCCTCAGTGTTCTCGGCGTCGTCGGGCAGGTCCACGCCGGACCCGGCCAGCAGTGCCGTCGCCAGCGGTGCCGCGCGCATCACGCCCAACTCGAACGTGTGTGCGAGCGAGGCGCCGCAGGCGTTCAGGTCTGAGATGACGGAGGGGAAGTTCCGTGACGGGCCGGTGGACACCAGCCGCACCCACGCCATCCCACCGCAGTCGGCGTAGTCGAGGGTGACAGAGTCGCCGTGGTAGATCGCGGTGGAGCAGACCTCCTCGCCCCCCTTGTCCCGCAGTGCGACAACGAGGGAAGCGAGGAGGATGTCGGCCATTTGCCGGGCGGACTGTGCCATTACTGCCAGCTCCCGAGGGTGACTTGGTGGGAGTGCGGCAGGTCAGGGGAGTACACCGCGGGGCGGGTGCGCAGGCCGTACGGATTCCACAGCACCACATACGCGTCGACCTCCGGGATGCCCGTGACGCCGTCAACGAACATGCCCTTGGTCAGCTCGTAGCTGATCCCCTGCCGCGCCATCGTGGTGATGGTGGAGGGCAGGCGGCACTTCTTGTCCGCGAGCATCGCCTTGATGAATTCCTCGGCGAGCAGACCGGCGATGAACTTCCCCATGTCGTCGACCTCGTAGCCCTGAAGGTAAGTGACGGTGAAGTCCTTCCCGGCGCAGGCGGGCCAGTTGGTGTGGTCCTTGCGGATCAGCGTGTGGCCGTCCATGACAAGGTACTCATCCGGGCCCAGCACGGTGCCGTTGATCTTGACCTCGTCGATGCGCCCGACGGGGCCGTCCAGTTCGACGCCGCCGACGCCGGAGCACCCGCACCCGAGCGAGCACCCGCAGGCGCGCAGGTCCGTCGCGGACGGGTAGAAGGGGACGGGGGAGAACAGAGCGGCCCGCATCAGCGGCCTGCGGCAGGTCCGGGCGCAGGGCATGACGGTGATCGGGTTCCCGCCGACCCTGTTCAGGGTCAGGAACCGCAGGGTGTTGGCGGCGTACGTCTCCGCCAGCGCCACCTGTTCAGGGGAGGCCCCGGCGGGGGTGGTGCCGCCGGGCCAGATTACGGGCCAGCTCATGTTCTTAGTCCTTCAGCCGTGCGGCGAGTTCGTCAGCGACAGCCTTGGGGGAGACGCCGACGGGGATCAGGGCGACGATGGCGTCGGCGATGGCCTTGGGGTCCACGGAGCCGGGCTTGATCGCGTTGACGAGGTTGACGATGTAGCCGCCGTCCTCCTTGTCGAGCGTCTGGTCCAGCGCCGCCATGACCTTCGCGTGCTGTGCGTCACGCATCGCGTTCATGTACGCGCCGTCCTCGGCGTTCAGCACCCGGACGTCGGCGACACGGCCGTTGATCCGGTCGGCGGCGGCGAGGATGCGCTTCTGTTCTGCATCGGAAAGTGCCATGAAAATGTCTCCTGTGGTGGTGGTGGAGCCCTGAGCGGAAATGCCCGGGGCGATGACCGGGAAACCGGCCACATCTTCGGTCCAGCCGAGGTACGTCAGCGGGTGCCCGTACCGGGCGTAGTAGGCTTCGACGTCGGCGACGTTCGGGTGGACCTTCAGCGGGTTGGGGTTGAGGTTGGAAGTGGAGAACACCCGGCCGTCCGGGGCCACCGCGGCGACGTGGCCGTACGGGTTGCCCGCGAGCTTCCACCACACCGCGAACCAGACACCCTTGGGGTAGTTCCGGTCCCGGTGCTGGGAGCGCGAGTTGTTCCACGCCTCGGTCGCGGACCCGAACCGTGCCGGAAGCCCGAAGGCTTGGCGCACGTACTGGAGGCACAGGCCCTCCTCGGCCTTGGGCCCGTACGGGTTGGGGGTGATGAGCTGGGTAAACAAGGTGTCTCCTAGGGGTACTTGGGCAGGACGGTGCGGACATTGGAGGTCATCATTCCCGTGACGCCGAGGGACAGCGCCCGGTCGCGCATCGCGGCGGTGTGGATTTCCCACATGATGACCTTCTTGCCGAGGCTGTTCGCCAGCGCCACGACGCCCTGAATGTAGGCGTCGGTCGCGGTGTGGTTCACGCCGATCCAGTCCACGTCCGACTTCGCCACGAGGGTCTGCCAGTCCGCGTGCGCCGGGTCGTCCTGAAGCAGGTAGCCCCATGTGGTGAAGCCCGCGGTCTTGGCGCCGGAGAAGCCGGAGACAATCGGCGCCTTCCAGACGATCCGGTTGGTGATGTCCGGGTACGTCTTAATCAGCGCGATCAGGTCCGCCTGCCACGCGCCGCCGGACTTCGGCTCGATGAACAGCACATGGTTGGAGGCGTACGCCGCGAGCACGTCGGTGAGCCGGGCGACCGGCTGGCGGTCCTGCGTCGGGTTGTCCGTCAGCCCGCCCGTCGTGGTCAGCGCGTCCACCTGCGCGGCAGTCGCGGCGGAGAAGTTCAGGTTCGTCCCGGTCATCCGCGACAGGTTGGTGTCGTGGTGGCAGAAGATGACGCTGTCGGTGGTGACGTTGACCGACACCTCCAGCGCCTTCATGCCGTAGTTGACCGAGTTCTTGAACGCCCGCATGGTGTGCTCGGGCCAGTTGTCCATGGAGCCGCGGTGCGCGATGTAGAACGGGGACGTCGCCAGCAGGTCCGCGATCCGATAGTTGCCGACGGCGGGCTGGGACTGGGTGAGCGCGACCTCGGCGGTGCCGTTCCACAGCTTCACCGTCACGGGGACCTCGACGCCGCCGACCCAGCGCGAAAGCCCGCTGGCGGGAGCGGCGGCCGCGACAGGGATGCCGAGCTGGACGGCCCAGCCGTTCGCGGCCTGCGTGTTCGGGTAGGTGATGGTGACGGACGGGGTGGCCCCGCCGCCGGAGGACAGCACGGAGCCGACCGCGATGGTTTCGATTTGGGTGGCGCCGTTTTGCGGCACGAAGAACCACGGCGTCGCCCCGGTCATCGAGGAGATGTTCGATTCGGTGGCGGAAGTGCGCTCGGTGGAGATGACCAGCGCGAGCGTGTTGGCCGCGACGGTGATCGGGTCGGCGATGTTGTTGAAGGTGCCGCCGGAGTTGGCCCGGTAGCGGCCGTCCGTGGGGATCACCCAGCCGGTGTCGGCCGCGCCGCGCACCCACATCATCGCGATCTTCGCGGACGTGGTGGCGCCGCCGAAGGTGAAGGTGTAGCCGGTGTCCCCGGCAAGGCGCTTCTTCGTGAACACGGCAGTGTTCAGCGTGCCGGTGCCCTTCATGTTGTAGAGGGCCGTCCACCCCGTCGGGACCGCGAGGACCTGCCCCTGCCCCGTGACGGCGACAGCGACGAGCCAGTCCCCGGTGGCGATGGTGCCGTCCGGGGTGAGGGTGTAGTTGAACACGCCGGTCTGGAATTCCGCCGACGTGTAGCCGACGAGGGAGACGGCCATCTTAGGTGGTCCTGAAGATGACGGTTCCGGCCGGGGTGTTGGCCGGTACGGGGTCCTGCGGGCCGAGGATCAGCGTGGAGGCGCCGACCTTGGCGGCGATCTTGGCGTCAGCGGCGGTGCCAGCGGCGGCCACAGCGTCAGTGTCCCGGGAAGTGATTGCGTCGAGGAGTTTCTGGCCCCACACGTCGCCGGGCTGGACGGTGGGAAAGGGTGTTGCCATGACGGGCCTTTCGGATTGGTACTGCAAAGGATGGATGGAAGGCCGGGGAAGTGGTCGCTACCTCCACTTCCCCGGCCCCGGTGACTCAGGCGCTATACGCCGCCGAAGGCTCCGCTACCGAAGTCCCCTGT
>Ga0157371_10000664_pt1 | contig 40881 bp, 43 predicted proteins | sample C45metaG_FD_113462 | JGI IMG/M metagenome (GOLD analysis project Ga0157371, IMG submission 113462) | Corn rhizosphere microbial communities from Kellogg Biological Station, Michigan, USA - C4-5 metaG | ecosystem: Host-associated > Plants > Roots > Rhizosphere > Soil | place: USA: Michigan... | reverse complement strand
CTGCCAACAATTTAAGACTTTAGGTTATATTTGTTAAAGATTCTATTTGTAAATTCTCATACCTTTTAACATGAATAAAACCATCCACCAGGGAAGAAATATAAAGCGTTTCAGAGAAATGCTCGGGGTTAAACAGGATGCGCTGGCCTCTATGCTTGGCGATGATTGGAACCAGCAAAAGATCTCCCTGCTGGAACAAAAGGAACAGATAGATGACCCTTTGCTGGAACAAATTGCCGGGCAATTAAAAGTACCGGCTGATGCGATTAAGAAGTTTGATGAGGAAACGGCCATCTTCAATATCCAGAACAATTTTGAAGGTTCGAATAAAGGTGGAAATAGCGTTTACTCAATTAACGCAGAACAGCACAATTGCATCTTTAATCCGCTCGAGAAATATGCAGAAGCGATGGAAGCGAATAAAGAGCTTTATGAAAGGCTCTTACAATCAGAAAAAGAAAAAAATCAGCTTCTGCAAAACATGCTCGATGAAATGAAACGTACCAGTTGATTTTACTGGTTTGATGATTATAAGAACCTCATTTGCGCACTTTCATGTGAGTTGTCCTCTTCGAGTAAAAAAAAATAAAGCAGTTTCGCACAAAGAGCACAAAGGTTCACAAAGAAGAAACGCCTTCGTGCAGTTTCGCGTACTTTCTGCCTTACGGGAAAAAATCAAGCAGCTTCTTTATTTTGCATAGGGAACTTAGTAAAGGCTCTTAAATGACCGATGAAAAACACCATCCATCAAACATCCATTGAACTCCCGCCGCGACTTTATTAAAAATTCAAGCCTTTCACTGGGCTTGTTCTCTCTGCCGTCCGTGCTTTCTGCTCAAAGGAACCCAACAGACAAGGCAAAGAAAATTGTTTGTGTGGGTGGCCATCCGGATGATCCGGAAAGTGGTTGTGGCGGCACACTGGCTAAATTGAGGAATGCAGGACATGATGTGGCGATCATTTATCTGACTACCGGCGAAGCAGGTATTCCCGGTAAAAGCCACGACGAAGCAGCTGCCATCCGGAAACAGGAAGCCATCAATGCCTGCAAGGTATTGGACGCAAAACCGGTTTTTGCCGGGCAGATTGATGGAGATACTATTTTTAATAATGAATGGCTGACCAAAATGCAGAAGCTGATCATTGATGAAAATCCGGATATCGTTTTTGCCCAGTGGCCAGCAGATTCTCATCCAGATCACCAGGTAGGCAGCCTGCTTACTATACAAAGCTGGATCAGGCAACCTCATCAATTTTCCCTCTACTTCTATGAAGTTTGTACCGGTGAGCAAACACTGATTTTTCATCCTACGGAATATGTGGATATAACTGAAACACAGGAACAAAAGAAAAAAGCCGTGTATTGCCATATCAGCCAGGATCCGCCGGGAATATATGCGTGCGGCCATGCTGCCATGGAAGATTTCCGTGGCCGCGAATTAGGGGTAAAAGCAGCCGAAGGATTTGTGAGAATGACGGGCAAATTACAAGGCGGAATGGGATTTTAGAATATAGAAAAAGTACCTTTTTTATTCGTTTGCTATACTTTTTCTATGCCTTTTTACGTTGTTTCCTTTGGGCCATCTCCGTCATTGACGGAGATGGGGCGAACAAAATACCTTACATTCAGCAAGTACAACATGGGCAAACAAGGCGATATTAAATTAAGAGGCAGGGTTGAAAACACGATCTATTACCAATGGAATGGTATTCATTGTATGCGTACAGTTCCTGCAAGGGTAAGGCAAAGTGAGAGCACAAAGGTAGCTGCTACAAAATTTGGTCTAGCTGTAAAAAGCGCGGCTGCTCTCAGGTCACTATTGAAACCCGTGCTGCCAGATCCTGCTAACAATGCACTAAGATATGAGTTAGATGGTGCCTTTAGAAAATGGCTGTATACTGATCCTTTGGAAAAAACAGCGCAGGAAACAGAAATTCCGTTTTTCAAAAATTTTCGTTTTAATAAATCCGCCACGCCCGGCAAATTGTTTCGGATAGTAAATGTAAGCCGGACAAATGAAAATGACTTATTAATTCAATTGCCTGCTTTTAATCCGTTACGAGATGTAACTGCACCAAAAGGAACCATCAGTTTGCAATTGACACTTACTGCAGCTGTTCTTTCTTTTAAAGATCCGGTACAAAACAAATGTGTATCCGTAAACTGGAGCATTCCTTATGAAGATAAAACGGTACCACTCTCCGAAATCATTTTACCTGAATTGACTTCCCCTCAATCGTTGGTGCTCGTAGTTATGGGAACAAAATATTATCGCGGAAATGAGACAATGATTGACCAGATGCGCTGGAAGCCGGTAGGGATTGTAGGCAGTTTTTATAATTGACAAGTATTTTTTGAATAAAGGAATGTCTATGAAATCGACCCTGAAATTTTTATTCGGCAAATTGGGTTATAGAATCGTTGAAAACAGTTATTTTAAAAACCTGGTACACATTAACAACGTTTACAACTTTGTAAACTATGATATCATTATTAACAACACCGATTTTAACCACATTCTTAAAAGAAGGATCGCTAAAGATGAATCGATTTGCTGTTTTGATATTGGTGCTAATATCGGGCAAACAGCAAAAAAAATGAGTTCTTACTTTCCCTCAGCAACCATTTATTGTTTTGAACCTGTGCCACACACGTATCAATTATTAACGGAGAATGTAAAAGATGATCAAAGAATAAAAGTCTTCAATTACGCTTTTGGCACTGAGAAAAATGAAATGGAAATTTTTCTTTTCCCAAATTCCCAATGGAATTCACTGAGTGCACCAGTAAGTGAAAGAGCTAAAAAAACTGGGGGACCTTCACAGACTGTAGGAGTTGACACGATTGATAATTTTGTAAAACAGCACAACATTAAAAAGATCGATATTCTGAAATCGGATACTGAAGGGTATGAATTGGAAGTGTTGAAAGGTGCCCGTGATTGTTTGCAAAATCAAATAATTGAATACCTTTATCTTGAGGTAGGCTTTAGTGAGAAGGACACGCAACATACCTATTTTCCCACGGTAATTGAAGAAATGGCAAAATATGGATATGGGTTTGCAGGGCTTTTCGAAAAAAGTTATACAAAAAATGACCTTTTGCTTTATGCGAATGCTTTATTTATGAAACAAGGGTAATCTATTTGTAGAATCTAATGAATAAAAGAAATTCATGTTAAGTACCAGGAAAGAACCAGAGAATTTAAAAGCGGAGGATTTGTGGATTTTTAAACATGAACTGCAACGGAATTTCGCAGAGCCATCAATTGTTAAGCTAAGAAATACCCTCATTACCGCAGATGGGCACTTCCCTGAAAAATATAAAAGTAATCCAGCCATATCTTATCATGCAAAATTTTTCTCGAATACTTTTTCTCAACTTTTTCAAAAGATCCGGCAATTAAAATTTGAGGTAATTTTTCGGAAACACTTAATTATTACTGATGAATGGAGTAAGAGTTACTTCCATTGGTTAATGGATTGTTTGCCCCGGTTAATATTGTTTGAAAGTAAAAGGCCGGAAATACCGGTTATCCTGCCTTCTTATTTGCGGGAAAAATCATTTGTTATGGAAAGCCTGACGCTACTGGGCAAAAACAATATTCAATTTCTAAAAAAACATAAATGGTATTTTTTAAGAAGAGTCTACTTCCCGGTTCATTTGGCCCCTACCGGAAATTATAATGATGAGATCACCCGAAAATTAAGAACCGCTATTACAGTTGGCTGTAAGAATACACCGAGTCTGAAAATATACATTAGCAGGCGAAAGGCTGCGCACCGGAAAATTGATAATGAAAAAGAGATACTGCCTTTGCTGGAACAAAGCGGATTTAAAACAGTTTATTGTGAGGAAATGTCATTTAAGGAACAGATATCATTATTTAGTGAAACCGCTGTTCTGTTTACCAACCATGGAGCAGGACTTACCAATATGCTTTTTATGCCGACCGGTACGAAAGTTATTGAATTAAGAAAGAAAAACGATGATCATAACAACTGTTATTTTTCGTTAGCATCAGCGCTGAATTTAAAATACTACTACCTGGAATGTGAACCGGTAAATGAAACCGAAGATGCGTATACTGCTAATATAAAGGTCCAGCCGAATCGACTTCAGCAACTGATTGAGGAAGTAACGCAAGAAAAAAAACAAAACGTGAACTTTTAAAATGCTTCAGTCTCTTTTAAATAAGATCAATACTACAGAAACAGCCGTTTATCCGTTAAAAATCATTAAGAGCGCTTTTTATTCTGTTCTCAATTTTATTTTAGCTATCCCAGATTTCGTGCTGTATTCCTTGCTATTTATCTCCTACCTGGTATTAGAGTACTTCAATTTCCATTTGAACACCGATGCCGCTATACAACTGCAGACACTTATGAATTTCGTATCCGGGCATGGCATCAGTACTACTACACTCAACGAAAACAACCAGCTTATTTACCAGGCCTGTTCCCTATGGCCAGCCGGATTGGTGGTGCTTTTAACGCCTATTTACCTGTTGACACATAATACAGTGGCTTCATTCATCATTTTAAAAGCTATAGGTTTTATTTTTTTTATTCTTTTCCTATCAAAGTTCCTGGTTTATTTGCGGTTAAAAGACTTTCAAAGGAAGTTCATTATCGTTTTTTTTAGTCTATGGGCTGTGCCCGTGGTTGAGTTTAATGCTTCGGATATGATAGCCACCAGCATTTGTTTGTGGAGTTTTTATTATTTCATCCAATACCTCGATAACGAAAAAACCGGTTATCTTTTACTAAGTATATTTCTTGTGGCATCATGCTATTTTATCAGGTACTCATTTTTGCCTTTTTTGATGTATCCGGCAGTAGCATTTATTTTGAAAGAAAAACGAAATGTGTTCAATAAAATAAAACAATTGCTGGCCATTATTGTATTCACTCTTGTGTCGGGGATCTTCTTTTATTTTTTGAATAGATTATTGGTCGGGCCGGCGCAAATGGCAACCAGGTGGGATGCTTTTACCGGCCACGCTCATTGGGGTCAACTCAGCCATTTTGTGGGTTTCCTGTTCACTTTTGGAACCTATCAATGGTTTTTCGAAAATATGATTCGCAGAATATCTGATGTAAACCTTACATTCAATTGGATATCCTTGCTGGTCACTTTTTATTTTTGTTGGATATTACTGAAAGAATTTTTAAGTAAAGCAAGAAATAACAGAGATTTCCGTTTTTATAATTCAATTATTATTTCCATATCCACAGGGCTTCTTATTATTTCTTTTTTGTGTTTCCTAACCATTAATAACCCCGGGCAGACCTGGTTACCACCTTATTGGACATTTGTGCAGGATACGCGTTATTATGGGCCGGTAATTTTCATTGTTTTGATTAATGTGCTGGTACTGTTTCTTATTAAAATGAAGGGCACTTTATTACATATTATTATTCCGGTGATGATTTTGCTAAACCTGTTTACTTACCGTACCATAATACAAAGTGGTTTCTGGGGAAATAACTACCAGTCCTATGCAATGATGAAAAAGAATATTACTGCGGAAATGCCCTTAGATCCTTCTTTACAACCTGTCGTAGTTTATTTTGACAAGGGCACAAAAAATTCTTATTATTATTTTTACCTGCAGGCAAATGGAACCATAATGATGGAGAAAGATAAAATAGGCTTGCATAATAATAAATTATTTCCAGTCTATATTTTAGAGAAGGATGTTGCTTCCTTTAAAATTATAAAGGTGAATTAAGATGGAATTAACTATAATTATTCCTGCATATAATGAAGGTGAAAACCTGGAACAGGTTCTCCTTCCTTTGAAGGAATATGCAATTGAAAATGATTTTAAAATTATCGTGGTAAATGATGGATCCATTGATAACAGTAGAGAATTGATTAACCAATGTACTGATGATAATAATTTTCAGATTATACATCACAAAATAAACTGCGGCTATGGAGCGGCTATCAAATCCGGTATCCGGGTAGCTAATACTCCTTATGTAATCACTATAGATGCAGACGGGCAACATTCTATTGATGATATTATCCGGTTATACAAGGAAATAAAAGAAAGTGATGCGGATTTGATTGTGGGAAGTCGTTACAGGCAAAAAAGTTCGACAGTTTCCAGGGGAATAGGGAAAAGTATAATTCGACTCTTTGTCCGTATTCTGATCAAAGTGCCGGTCTATGATATTAATTCAGGAATGAAAATATATAAAACCGCCCTGGCAAAAAAATATATAAGACTGGCTCCTGATACTATGGCCTTCAGCGATGTGATGACAATTGTGTTTGTTTATTTTAAAAGATTTGTAAAAGAAGTTCCAATAACAATTAACCAAAGAGTAAACGGGAAGAGTACTATTAATTATAAGACCGGGCTTACCACCTTAAAAGAAATTTTGTTTGTTGCCACAACCTTTGCTCCTTATAAATTTTTTACCATACTCGCTTCAATTATTTTGTTTATCACCTTATGCTGGGGGATTCCCTTTATCTATATGGGTAAAGGTGTAACTGCTGGAACAGCCAGCGGAATTTTAGTATCTGTATTATTATGGTGCCTGGGAGTGATAGCACAACTTATTTCAGGAATAAGAAAAGATTTAATTGAAAATTCGAAATAGGCAAACATTCTCTGAAGAAGACAGTAATTACGGGTTAAATAGGGAGGAAGATCTTTTTATCGCTATAAAAGAACCTTCAAAAAAACACCATTGATTGACGACAAACTATTACGTCCTGCCAGTGAACAAATAAAAAATCAAGAATCTTAATCTAAGCACAAAAGTTTTATCAATCAATCTTTGTATAATAAAATAATTGGAAACAACTGCTAAAATATTGGAATCAAACGAAGAATGGGATCTCCTGATCACGCCAAAAAATAAATGGTTTGATCTCAGGTTAAAAGAGCTGTGGCGTTACCGCGACCTCATGTGGTTGTGGGTTCGAAGGGAATATGTAAGCACTTACAAGCAAACCATATTAGGGCCGATGTGGCATTTCATCTCACCGGTTTTCGGAACGCTTATTTACATGTTCATTTTTGGCCGCATTGCCAAATTATCAACCGGCGGCGTGCCCATGTTTTTATTTTATAATGCCGGCCTTGCCATCTGGAATTTCTTCAGTGGTTGCTTCGGTAGTTCCTCCGGTGCCTTTTCCAGGAATGCAGGAATCTTTGGCAAAGTATATTTCCCCCGGTTAATTATGCCACTGGCAAGTATCATCACTAGCCTTATTAAATTTGGAATACAGTTTTGCCTGTTCCTTGTTATTTATTTTTATGTGATCATCGCCCAGGGATATCATCCGGAAGTGGGCTGGGGATTATTGTATATTCCTCTTTCTTTGGTTTTAACTGCCGGAATAGGATTTGGATTAGGGCTTGTGGTTTCTTCTATTACCACTAAATACCGTGATCTTAATATGTTGGTAGGCTTTCTCATACAGCTTTTAATGTATGCAACACCTGTTATTTATTCCCTCGGCACTTTGTCTCCTGATCTGCAACATTGGTTGTCTTTTAATCCTTTGGTAGCGCCCGTGGAATCTTTCAAATATGCCTTGTTTGGCAAGGGTGAATTTTCTTTGGGCAGTTTAACGTATAGTTTTATTTGGATGGTCATTTTATTGTTGGCCGGTATGGTAGTGTTTAATAGGTCGGAGAAAAATTTTATGGATACGGTTTAGAGGACAGAGGACAGTTGGTAGATGACAGTTGGTAGATGATAGAGGATAGAGGATAGATGATAGAGGACAGTGGGTAGATGACAGAGGATAGGGATAGATGACAGAGGATAGATGACAGATGATAGAGACGGCCAACTATCACCCACCAACTATCAACCACATACTATGACCAATTATAAAAACCTGGAGGCGTGAAAAAAATCGATGGAGCTGGTTAAGCAGATTTATCTTTTAACTAAATCCTTTCCAAAAGAAGAACTTATATGCATTAACATCACAGGTGAAAAGGGCTGCAGTTTCAGTTCCCTGTAATATTGCGGAAGGAAATGGAAGAAATTATAAGAAGGATACGATTCAATTTCTTCATATAGCACGGGGATCTTTGTATGAAGTAGGCACGCAATTGGATATTGCCGTGATGGTGGACATAATTCCTAAAAAGACACTTGAAACTATAATACCATTAATCGAAGACTGTCTCAAACTCTTAAACGGCCTTATCTCTTATTATGAAAAGAGCGACCTTAAATAGGAGGACAGAGGACAGTTGGTAGATGATAGAGGATAGAGGATAGAAGATCGATGACAGAAGATAGATGACAAAGACGGCCAACCATCAACAACCAACCATCAACTACCAACCATCAACAATCAACCATCAACCATCAACTACCAACTACCAACAATCAACAATCAACTAACATGACTGTAATAAAAGTAGAAAACCTTTCAAAACAATACAGGTTGGGGGAGGTGGGCACGGGCTCGATGAAAGATGATATTAAAAGGTGGCGGTACCGGATGATGGGGAAGGAAGATCCGTTTTTAAAGATTGGCGAGGAAAATGACCGTACCATAAAAAGCAGGAGTGAATATGTGTGGGCCTTGCGCGATATTAATTTTGAAGTAAAGCAGGGAGAAGTGTTGGGAATTATTGGAAGGAACGGTGCCGGTAAGTCCACTTTATTAAAAATATTATCAAGAACAACCGGACCTACTACCGGAATCATTAAGATGAAGGGAAGAGTGGCCAGCCTTTTGGAGGTCGGTACAGGTTTTCATGGAGAGCTATCCGGGCGTGAAAATATTTACCTGAACGGCGCTATCATGGGAATGCGGAAAGATGAGATCAAAAGTAAGCTGGACGAAATAGTTGATTTTGCCGGAGTGGAAAGATACATTGATACTCCGGTGAAAAGATATTCATCCGGTATGTATGTTCGCCTCGCTTTTGCTGTGGCGGCTCATCTGGAACCTGATATCATGATCGTTGATGAAGTGCTGGCTGTAGGCGATGCAGAGTTCCAGAAAAAGGCATTGGGAAAAATGAAAGATGTGAGTATGAAAAGTGGAAGGACGGTTTTATTTGTAAGTCATAATATGCAGTCTGTCGCCTCCCTTACCACTCAATGTTTATTATTGATAAAGGGAGGGATTTTTATGAACGGAGCAACTGGCGAAGTGATTAATGAATATTATAGACAAAATTTAGACAAAAATGAGGAGATAATTTATAGATCAAAAAGTATATCTCAGGTTGAGCCGCAAATAAGTGAGATAAAGATTCTTACTACTTTTTCTAATAATGTTCATTCAGTCGGTGATCCTTTTAAAGTTGATTTTAAAATAAATGTTCCGGTTGCTATGAAAGAAGCTGCAATATCGTACCAGATTTTTAATTCAAACGATATACCCGTACTTCATATTTTGAATTTGAATAGTGAAATAAACTTTGGCCAGGAACCGGGAGTTTATAATCTTTCATCCATTATTCCAAACCTGAAACTTTATCCTGATAATTATTATCTAAAAGTGCATTTCGCGGATCACTTTTATAAAAGAAAATATGAGACGCTGGAAAGAGTATGTCCATTTGAAATAAAATATTTTGGAGAAAGTAGAGATTATTATTGGAATAATAAAAATGCGGTTTATGTTGAAGAATCAAAATGGTTAATCAATTAAAAAAACAATATTGGGAAAAACTGTAGAAGAAATAAAACAATATTATGATGAACATACTGTAGGTAAGCTAAAAGGTTTTGTCAATAATAATGAAAGAGTTGAAAGAGCATGGACAACTATTATTGAAAATATAAATAATCCCAATAACATACTCGAAGTGGGCTGTGGAATTGGCGATCTTTGTTGGCGTATGAGTAAAAGCTGGCCTAAAGCACATATTGAGGGCATTGATATCAGCCCAAAGTCAATTAAATATGCAAATAAACTTTTTGCCAATGAATCCATAACTTATAAAGAGGGTGTACTGACCAAGGACTCTTACAACATTAAATTTGATTTGATTGTTTTAATAGACGTCTATGAGCATATTATGAAAGAACAAAGAGAGGAACTGCATCATGCGCTAAAAGCCATTATTAATAATGACGGTAAAATTATTCTTTCTTTTCCAACTCCAAGGCATTTATCCTGGCTGAAGAAGAATGATCCTTCGAATATTCAACCCATTGATGAAGATATTACAATTGAAACTATTTGCAAACTTGCGAAAGACATTAATAAAGAAGTATTACTTTATAAAGAAGTCTCAGTTTGGCATCAGGGTGACTATGCCCATGCTGTCTTAGGTTCAAGATTGGAATGGATAGTAGAAAGTGATAAAAAAATAAATAATAATGATACGCGATCAATCCTTAAACTTATATACAAGAATATTAGATTTAGGAACAATCAGCAAACTAATAATCTGCGTGAAGAGAAACTAACTTTAATTAAAGAAAAATTAGGAATTGATTTTAATCTTATAGAGGAAAAGTAATTAATTCTATGGCGGATAAGTTTATAAACATTTCCTTCTCGCTTGAAAATCTTGATTCCTATTATATTAGAACAAGCATTCTTAATTCTTTAAAAAGTTCTATTCCCTATTTTAAAGGTAGTTTGTTGGATATTGGTTGCGGGAAAAAACCTTATCAAAATTTCATCCTGCAAAATTCATCAGTACAGAAATATGTTGGATTGGACATTGAAGATGCGTTGCAATACGATCCAGAAATAAAACCAGATTTTTTATGGGATGGAGTTACTATGCCTTTTAATAATGGTTCGTTCGATACAGCCATTGGAACGGAAGTTTTAGAACATTGTCCGGAACCAAAAATAATTTTGAAAGAAACTTATCGGGTGATGAAAGAGGGAGGTTGTTTCTTTTTTACAGTTCCATTCTTATGGAATTTACATGAAGTGCCTCATGATGAATATAGGTATACCCCTTTCGCATTAGAACGGATTTTAAGAGAATGTGGGTTTAAAAATATAGAAATAAAAGCAACAGGCGGATGGCACGCATCTATGGCACAAATGCTTGGCCTATGGGTACGGAGAGCTCCAATGACACAAAACAAGAAAAAGATATTCTCGAGGATTTTGAAACCGATAATAAAAAAATTAATCAAAATTGATCGGTATTCATCTCAGGATTTTAAAGAAGGGCAAATGATCACAGGGCTTTCCGGGACTGCATATAAATAATGAAAACGCTCGCTATATTCTCACCCAATGAAATAACTTATTCAGAAACGTTTATCCAGGCACACAAAAAACTTCCTTACAATATCAGGTATTATTATGGCGGAATGCTTCCTGTTAAAGCAGAATTCAATCCTAATCTTATTGATTTCAGTTTGAGAGAGAGGATAGAAAAAAAAATAACTCAGCATGGGTTTAATCTTCGTGAATATGCCTTAATGAATTCTTTAAAGAAGGAGAAGGTAGATTGTGTACTCGCAGAATATGGCCCAACTGCATGTGCTACTTTAAAAGTAGTTTCTTTTTTAAAAATTCCATTAGTTGTTCATTTTCATGGATATGACGCGAGTCATAAAGCAACCATCAAAACCTACAAGGATCAATATCGACAAGTTTTTGAATATGCCAGCACTATCGTAGCAGTATCAAGAAAAATGAAAGGAGATTTGATAGGTCTTGGTTGTAATGAAAAGAAGATCATAGTTTCGAGCTGTGGCCCTGACATCATTTTTTTTAAAAATAATCCAGAATACAAAAATCAATCCTTCTTAACCGTTGGTAGGTTTGCAGAAAAAAAATCGCCTTTTACCACCATTTTAGCTTTCAAAAAAGTTACTGAAAAATATCCTGTTGCGAAATTAATTATGCTTGGAGAAGGAGAACTCTATTCATCCTCCAAAGTTTTAGTTCGTGCACTAAAAATTGAAAAGAATGTTGAATTTAAGGGTGTTCAAACAAAAGAATCCATAAAAAACCTTTTTGAGGCATCAATAGCTTTTTTACAACATTCTGTAGTGGCAGAAAGCGGTGATTCCGAAGGTACTCCTGTTGCTGTGTTGGAGGCACAGGCCGCCGCTCTACCAGTAGTGGGAACATATCATGCTGGAATACCTGATATTGTTATTAATAATGAAACAGGTTTATTGGTTGAAGAAAACGATATTGATGCAATGGCAACAAATATGATGAGGATTTTAAATGAGCCAGGACTTGCAAGAAGATTAGGAGAGAAGGGCAGGGAAAGAATTTTAAATAATTTCACCCAGGAAATTCATCTAAAAAGCCTTAAAAATATCATCGATAAAGCATGAGCTTTCCATGCAAAAAAGAAGTTTATTTTTTCGTTTTCTGACATCGCAAAAAATTAAATTGAATGTCGGTTCATCTGGAAAGAATCCAGACCATACCTTTTATGCTACTGATATTGATACTTTAAATATCACTAAAGAAGGGGATTGGAAACGGTTACTTCTTTTTTTCAAAGCAGATCATATTATGGCTGAACATGTTTGGGAACATTTATCAGAAGAAGACACAATCCTTGCAAACGCAAATTGTTTTAAGTTTTTAAAAAAGAAGGGGGTTCTACGTATTGCAGTTCCTGATGGATTTCATCCAGATACAAAATACATCGATTATGTAAAACCAGGAGGCAATGGGATTGGTGCAGATGATCATAAAATTCTTTACAATTATAAATCCATGAGTGAAGGATTAAAGAAAGTTGGCTTTAAAGTACAATTATTGGAGTATTGGGATGAAAATGGGAAATTTCATTTCGTTGACTGGACGGATGAAGGAGGCCATATTCGAAGATCCAAAAGGTATGATCCAAGAAATCAAAATGATACCCTGAATTACACTTCACTTATAGTAGATGCAGTAAAACCTTAATGGAAATTTTAGCCCCAATCGTTCTCTTTGTTTACAATCGCCCGTGGCATACCGGGCAGACTTTGGAAGCTTTACTACAAAATGAATTGGCTGATGAATCCATATTGTATATTTATTCTGATGGGCCGAAGGAAAATGATAAAGAAGACGAACAGAAAATAGCTGACGTAAGAAATGTGATCCGCTCCAAGCAATGGTGTAAAGAAGTGCGGATAATTGAATCTGATTTGAATTTGGGATTAGCGAATTCAATTATTAAAGGAGTTACTGAAGTTGTAAATCAATATGGGAAGATCATTGTACTGGAAGATGACATGGTTACTTCAAAAGGATTTCTTACCTACATGAACAGGGCTCTCGATCTATATGAGAAAGAAGAAAAGGTATTTCATATTTCAGGTTACATGTTCCCGGTAAAAGGCAAATTGCCAACCACTTTTTTCTATAAACAAACTTCCTGTTGGGGATGGGGAACGTGGGTCAATAAATGGAAGTATTTTGAGCCATCAGCCAATGAGCTATTGAAACAACTGATAGACACTAAAAAAATTGAAAACGCTGACATAGATGGTACCAACCAGTTCCTTAATCAATTGAAAGGAAATATTGAAGGCAGACTCAAGACCTGGGCGGTCTTATGGCAGTTTAGTGTCTTTTTAAAGGATGGACTCGCATTGCATCCGGGTAAATCATTAATTAAAAATATCGGTATGGACGGATCAGGTATTCACTGCGGTAAAACAAAACTTTTTGATGTAGCGCCGGCGCCCTTAGTACACGTTAAAAAAGTAAAAATAGTAGAATTGAAGAAGGTGCGGGGCTATTTAAAAAATTATTATCAACCAAAACCTCCTGAAGCTTTACTTCCGTCTTTAATCGGAAAAATAAAATCATCAATTCCTTCAAAAATAAAACAACCTATAAAACAAATGATTAGGTGGTACGGTAGTTAGCAAATATTTTTTATTATTAAAATATGAATAATCTCAAAGTAAACGGCTTCCGGTAAATAATGGAGCAAAATAAAAAATCGGCAGCGCTAAAGGTGGTTCATATTTCAAGTTCGTGCAAGGGCGGGGCCGGCACCTCCGCTTATCGTATTCATCAATCGCTATTAAAAGCCGGAATAGATTCCCACTTTATTTGCCTCGATAAAAATATCAATCGCGCGCACACTTCTTACCCGCAGAATAATTCATCTAAAAAAGAACCGGGCATTTACCAGCTATTGCGGGAAAAAATAAAATGGCGCCTGAAACATCATTTTAATATCAACCTTTATCGTAAAGAAGAGTTGATCAAAAAAATAAAAGAGATTTCTCCATCGCTTAATTGTGAAATAATCACTTTGCCCTTTTGTGATTTCGATTTGCTGGAAGACCCTTATGTAAAAAGCGCAGATATTATCCATTTACATTGGGTAGGAGAAATTTTAGATTATCCTTCTTTTTTTAAACAAAATACGAAACCGGTGGTTTGGACGCTCCATGATATGAACCCTTTCCAGGGAATTTTTCATTATAAGGAAGATGAGGTAAGGAATAAAAATATTGCTTCTGACCTTGACAAAAAGATTGCATTGCTTAAACACAGAAGTATCCGGAAAAGAAAGTCAAAGCTGGCGCTGGTGGCTCCTTCTCAATGGCTGCTGGACTCAGTGCTCGGTTCGGCCAGCTTCAGAAAGGTAAAAGGTTTCAAAATCCCTTATCCTTTGGACATGGAAATTTTTAAGAGGCAGCCGGAGAATGGATTAAAAGAGAAATTGCAAATTCCCGGAACGCATACGATCTTTTTATTTGTGGCTCACCGGGTAAATAATTATCGTAAGGGTTTCGACTTACTTAGGGAAGCCTTTCAACAGGTAAATAACCAACCAATAACTTTATTGGTAATAGGAAAATCTGAACAATTGGCAATTGAGGGAATACAGGTTATTACTCTTGGCAGGGTAGAGAATGAAAGCAAGCTTGCAACTTATTATTCTTTAGCCGATGCATTTATCATTCCAAGCCGGGAAGACAATTTGCCCAATGTAATCTTGGAGTCTTTGGCTTGTGGCACACCGGTAATCAGCTTTAATGAAGGCGGTATGAGTGAAACTATCCGGGATGGGTTTAACGGCATAAAGGCAAAAAAAACAGAAGCGGAAGAATTAGCAATGGCGATAGAAACATTTATAAAGAATAAAAGAAGCTTTTTTAGTGAAGCGATCCGCAATTTCGCTTTAGATAATTTTTCCGAAAAGATCATCGCTGAAAAATATAAGGCAGTTTACCAAAATATTTTGAATTAATGCCGAAACTTTCGATCATCACTATTAATCTAAATAATTCCGCCGGTTTGCAAAAAACCATGGCAAGTGTTTTTGGCCAAACCTTTACTGATTATGAATACCTCGTTATTGATGGCGGCAGTACGGATGGGAGCATAGATGAAATTAAAAAACATCAAAATAAGTTGGTTTACTGGATGAGTGAAAAAGACAAAGGCATTTACCATGCGATGAATAAAGGAATTCAACAAGTCAAAGGCGAATATTTGCTTTTTTTGAACAGTGGCGATTACCTTGTAAATAATGAAGTAATCACACAATTAGTGGCTGCATCAGAAGGCAGGGATATTGTTTACGGGGTAATGGTGGTAGATGATAACGGTAAATTATACAATAAAGACTATCCTGAACGATTATCTTTTTCCTATTTTTTGAAAGATACTTTGCCTCACTCGTGCTCCCTGATCAAACGACGGTTATTCCTTGAATTTGAACTTTATAATGAAAATTTAAGATCCACTTCTGATTGGGCGTTTTTTTTAAACATGATTTGCAAGTACAACGCAACTTATAAGCGGGTGCCTCTTCCTTTTGCAGTTTTTAATATGGACGGTATTTCATCGCAAAAAGAAAATTGGGAATGGATTCTGAACGACAAAAAGGATGTATTAAAAAAGAATTATTCCGCCTTCCTTGATGATTACAAGCGAATGGATGAATGTGAATTACAATTAAAAAAGTACAGCCAGCAATTAATTAATATTGAAAATTCAAGGTTATGGAAAGTGAGGAACCGGGTGGTTGGTTTTAGTGTTGTCAAATTCTTTTTTAAAAAATAATAGCAGAGCGTACATTTTAATGGAAAATTTTAATCCTTTGGTTTCTGTTATAATCCCTGCGTTTAACAGGGTTGAATTGATTAGGGACACTTTGGAATCCATTAAAACTCAAACTTACCAGCATTGGGAAGCAATAGTAATAGACGATGGATCAACAGATGGAACCTACGAGCTGGTTGAAAATATAGCGGAATCAGAAAAAAGGATTAGGTTATATAAAAGACACCGCGAACCCAAAGGCGCGCCAGTCTGCAGAAACATCGGAATTGAAAAATCAAAAGGCGAATATGTGATCTTTTTGGATTCTGATGATTTGATGCGGGAATTTTGTATTGAAAGAAGAATTTATTTTTTTGAAAAATATCATGAGGAAGATTTTCTAGTTTTTCAATCTGTTCTTTTTGAAAAAGAAACAGGCGATAAAAATGTTTTTTGGAATGTGGACAGTGATGAAAATGATTTGGAACGATTTTTACGAACAGATGCATTGTGGCCAATTTGCGGCCCTATTTATAAAAGAGAGGCACTTATAAAAGTGGGTTACTTCCGTACCGAATTGCCTTTCTACCAGGACTTTGATCTGCATCTTCGTATTTTATTATTAAAACCCAAATACCGAAAATTTCTGCAACTCGAAGCTGATTGCTTTATCAGGCACCATTTTAATAACAGTGTCAGTAATTCAATTCCTTTTACAAATGATCTCAAGATATTACAGCAAAGGATTGACTTTTATTTTAACCAGTTAGAATTCATAAAACAACGAAAGATAAAACTGAATACAGCACAGATTGAAACAATCTGGGGAACCTTATATTATTTCTGTAACCGGTTTTTGATCGAACACAATAACCTGAATTTGTATTATGCCAACTGGCGAAAAGCAGGAAAATTATTGCCGGTAAATCGTTTCAAACATTACATTACATGTATGGTACCTGTTTTGACTTCGTGGCAAAAACGCTCGAAATACTTCATTAAAATAAAGACATGGTACCTATCTGTTTTTAAAAAGTCTATAGCGGATGAAAATGTAATTTTTAATTCTTCGATGTATAAAATCAGTACCAATCAACCACCTAGAATCTAATAATATCCGGCCAATTGCGCTTTATCTCCCGCAGTTTCATCCCATACCAGAAAATGACCAATGGTGGGGGAAAGGATTTACAGAATGGACGAATGTAGCGAAAGCAAAACCTTTATTTAAGGGACATTGGCAACCTCGTTTACCAACTGACCTTGGTTTTTACGATTTACGTGTTCCTGAAGTGAGAGAAGCCCAGGCTGAATTAGCAAAAGAACATGGTATTTACGGATTTTGTTATTGGCATTATTGGTTTGCAGGAAAACGACTGATCGAACGTCCATTCGCTGAAGTAGTAGCCAGTGGAAAACCTGATCTTCCATTTTGCGTCGCATGGGCCAATCAAACATGGGAAGGAACATGGCATGGCTTATCAAATAATCAGGTCCTGATAGAACAAACCTATCCGGGGAAGGAAGATTATATAGCTCATTTTTATTCTTTATTAACTGCTTTCCAGGACTGCAGATATATAGAGGTTGATGGCAAAAAACTGGTTTTTGTTTTTCGTCCTATGGACATTCCTGATCCGAAAGAATTTACTGATACCTGGCAGAGCCTCGCGCTAAAGGAGGGACTGAATGGTATTCATTTTGTCGGTATGCACATGCCGGCAGAGTGGAATCCTTCTGAGTATGGATATGATGCCAAGTTGCATAATTGGGCAAACGTTGATCGATTTAGAATTCCTACAAAAAGAGAAGTGTTTGAACGCAAGTTTGTACATCCAAAACTGCGATTCTTGCTTACGAATAAAAAGCCCCTTCCAAAAGTAATTTCCTACAAGGAATATGTAAACCATTATCCTGAATATCACTTGAAAGAAAATGAATACCCCTGGATTTTTACCGGCTGGGATAATACTCCACGGTGTGGTACAGAAGGTTGGTTGTTTGATGAAGCCCGGCCGGAGTTGTTTGAAGATCTTTGCACAAGGGCATTTAAGGAAACAGAAAACAAACCGTCCGATGAAAAGATCCTGATCGTAAAGTCGTGGAATGAATGGGCCGAGGGAAATGTTTTGGAGCCTGATAATAAATACGGCACCCGTTTCCTGGAACAACTTAAAAGAAGTGTAACCAGCTATTCAAAAGAAAACCAATCCACTAAAAACAACACAGTCCTGTAATTTAATGCCAAAAAATATAGTTTCAGTTATAGTGCCTTGCTACAACTATGCAGAATATCTAAATGAGGCATTGGATAGTGTTCTGGCGCAGACCTATGAAGATTGGGAATGTATTATTATAAATGATGGTTCACCTGATAATACTGAAGAAGTTGCATTGAAGTATTGCCAAAAAGATATGCGCTTTAAATATTTTTATAAAGAAAATGGCGGACATTCATCCGCAAGAAACCTTGGAATTAAACATTCATCGGGGATATACATTTTGCCACTGGATGCGGATGATACATTGAGTAAGGATTATGTAAAAGAAGCAGTAAAGAAAATTGAATCTGATGAAAATATAAAAATAGTAACCGGGCGGGTGCAATACTTTGGAGAAACGAATGAAAAGCTAATAATGCAATCCTATGATCTCAGAAGTTATCTGGTTGTAAATTATCTATCCATAAGCAGCTTGTTCCGGCGTGTTGATTTTGATCAAGCGAATGGTTTTGATGAAACCATGCTCGCTTTTGAGGATTGGAATCTGTTTATTGGCATTTTAAAAAATGGCGGAGAAGTTGTAGAATTACCGATTGTGGGTTTAAATTATCGAAGAAAAGATGAATCTCTTTTCCGGCAAGCAGTAAAAGATAAAAAAAGGTTATTTATCGATTTACTGAAACTGTATAATAATCATGCTGATGTTTATGAAAAGTATTTTGACAACCCGATACATCTCATACAGGAAAACGAGAAGTTGAATAGAATAATAAAAGCGTATAACAAAACAAAAACTTATCGGTTGGGATTAAAGGTGAATAAGATAAAGAGGGTGTTTAAGTTGTTTTGAAAATAGTATACTTAGCGATGTTGTAGCTCTTTCTGCCTACCGGATAAATCGATTGAAAAAAAATGGAATTTATAAGACTATTAGTTCATAATCTTCTAAAAAAATACGTTTTTATATTGTCAAATATCATCCTACAGAGTAGAAAAATTTGTTGCCTCCTCCATTTCCTAATAGAAGCGTATCTTTTAAAAGTTATTGTTTAGAGGGGGGTAGGTTAGAAATTGTTCGAATTTTGAATCCTCACGCCTGGTGGATGTAAAATGGTAGAAACAAAAAAGTAATTTATTAATGTTGTTTATAATCTAGAACAAGTTGAAAGAGAAAGTCAAATATTTTGCTTCTTTGCTTATTTCATCGAAAAGAAAAGACATAGGCTGAAAAAGCTTATTGTAAAGAACTTTTCTTGAAAAATGGATATTGGAACAAGCCATACTTAATTTACTGTTCTGCATTTTTTCGGAAGTCAGATTATGACAGAGTAGGCGGGTATGATGAAAGCTTAAAAGATGGGTTAGAAGATTGGGATTTCTGGATTTCACTTTTAAAGAGTGGAGGAGAAGTGAAAAAAATAAATACTGTTCAATTCTACTATCGAAAAAAGGAGGAATCCATGCTTAATAACTTTGTAAATAGTAAAAACGCACAATTTGAAACAATGCAATATATTTATTATAAGCATGAAGATTTTTTTTTAAAATATCACGGAAGTCAATATCTGTAATACAAAAGAACGTAGCACTCAATTTATAGATAAAATTATTAAATAGAAATTTCTTTAAGAGCAGTAAATACAAATTAGGAATCTAATTTTATCACCACTGAATCTTGTAAGGTTTTTTCTCAAAAAAGCATTTGATACGTGGATCAAAATTTAAACATTTGGATTGTGATAGTTACTTACAATGCTCAAAAATGGATTCACAACTGTTTGGCAAGTATCGTCCAAAGTACTATTAAATCGAATGTTATTATCGTGGATAATTATTCTACTGATAATACCCTTGGTATTTTAAAAGAAAAATATTCGGAAACTAAAATTATAGCCAATAATAAAAATGAGGGTTTTGGGGTAGGCAATAATATAGGAATCAGTTATGCTTTAAAAAATGGAGCTGACTATATTGTCTTATTAAACCAAGATGCTAAGTTGAATATTGACACACTGGAATGTTTATACAAGTATGCGCAACAATATCCTGATTACGGCATTCTTGCCCCAATGTTTTATTCTTATGATGGCAGTAAATTAGATGCCTATCTTCTTAAATGGGTTTTTAGTTACAATCTCGAACTCGCCTCTGATATATTTTTCAAAAGGGAGAAAGATATTTATGATGTAAATCTAGTACCTGCTGCCTTATGGTTCATTCGTAGAAACGCCTTAGAAGAAGCAGGTGGTTTTGATCCGCTATTCTTTATGTATGGAGAAGATGATGATCTTTGGAGAAGATTTAAAATAAGAGGTTGGAAAACAGGTTTTTTCCCAAAGACTTGTGTATTTCATCACACACTTGAAAACAATTATACTATTAAAAAAAGAATCTGGCATGGTTATGCTGCCAATATTATTTCTTTGAAGAACCAAGAAAGGTCTTATTTTAAGAATGTTTTTTTCTTAGTTAAAAAATATTTCAGGAGTAGTCTTAATGCGATTGTTGATTGGGATAAATCAGAATGGTATGTGACCCAGGTGATTTTTTTTAGGACCGTGTTGCGTTTAAATTCGATCTATAAAAACAGAAGGATTTCCGTTAAAGAAAAAATGCCCTTTCTAATTGAATAATTAAAAGATTGAAAATTTCCATTTTAACATCTCACGACTATCCAGCCCTCGTATTCTTGCAAATTCTTTAAAATTACATTTAGAGAACAAAGGAGAAGAATTTGAAATATTTTATAGTGGGCGTTTTATAACTCGGCTAGTTTCATGAAAGAGTCGCGGGTTGGAAGTGCAAAATGGAGGGAGCAATTTATTTTAGGCTTTTGTATATAAATGCAAATAGAAAACTAAATGTTTATCCTGGGGATATTCTCGAAAAAGGCAGTCACTGGTTTATTTGATTTAAAAAAAGAAAAAAACTTTTATAAATTCTTTTTTCAAAAATATTATAATCAGAAAAGATTTAATCCAATTAAGCTATACCAGTTTTTAAAGGAAAAGTATCAACCACAAAAACATTTTGGAAAGAAACTTACTTTGATATTTATTTTAAAATGTCTTGTGTTTTACAGGAAAAAGACTGTGATTCAAATATGAGAATCGCCTATTATAGCCGTGAACGCATTCAAGATTCTAAAAGAAGTATAAGGATCCCAGCGCTGTTAATTTCGCAGGTTCATAATTTTTTCTAATGCGATTTATTAAATTATTAATTCATAAATTTTTTAAAAAAATAGGTTTTGATATTGTAAAATATCAGCCTGCAGTTGCTGGTCCAATTGCTGAAATTCCTTTTGGAAGTAATCCTTTTGAAGATATACATACCTTTCTAAAGAACAATGCTTTTCCGGTTATCTTTGATGTAGGCGGAAATGTTGGACAATCAGTAGATGAATTTAAAAAAATATTCCCGGATTCGTCGATTGATTCATTTGAGCCTGGTCCGGACACCTTTGCTAAATTAAGAGAACATTGCATGGAAATTGAAAAGGTCAAAGTTTGGAATTTTGCTATTGGATCATGTAAAGGAATTTTGCCATTTCAGGAAAATACACGGTCAGTAATGAGCAGTTTTTATAGTCCCGGTGAAAATTGGTGGGGAGAGATAAAGAAAGTTACAAACGTTGAGGTAACTACTTTGGACGCATTTGCTGAACAGCAAAAGGTTAATTTCATAGACATATTAAAGTCCGATACCCAGGGATTTGATTTAGAGGTTTTCAAAGGAGCAGAAAGATTAATAAATGAAAACAGGATAGGGGTAATTTTATGCGAAATCATTTATTCCAATATTTATGAAGGCACGCCATCATTTACAAACGTGCTAAGTTATCTTTTGGATCACAATTTTTTACTGGTTGGTTTTTATTCGCAATGCCACCAGAATCATCTTTTAAGCTGGTCTGATGCACTGTTTATTAATACTGAGTATAAAAAAAAGATTATGATTTAGACTTCTATAATAAAAATACTTGCCCTAGATTGAAAATTGCAATTATAACACGTGATGACTATCGCAGCCCCCGGATTCTTGCAGATTCTCTAAAGTTAAGATTAGAGCACCAGAATATAAAAGTTGAAATATTTTATGATCCTGCTTTCTTAACGCGTTTGGTTTCTGTAAAAGATAGTAAGCTCCGCTTTCATTTTTGGTTAAAAAGAAAACTAAATGGTTATTTAAAAGATGCTGCTGTTTTAAAAAAATTAAAAAGATTTGACATAATCATCATTAGTGAATGTATTCCAAATGCATTTTTGAGAAATTTGTATAACATAGAAGAATTCAGAAAAATCATCCAAAAACCTATTGGGCTTTATGAGGTTTATTATCTTGGAAATGCACCAACACAAGTCAATTTTTTAGAAGAGAGTCGAAATCCTTTATCAGAAAGATTTAATTTTTATCTTTCAATCACAGATGTTACTGAAATTAAACAGCAGTCAAAAGGTAACTGGTATCCAATCGGTATTAAAGCTGAATCATGGAATTTAAAACCGTTTCCCAAAAACGAATTGGTTGCAATTATAGATTTTCTACATGAAGGAAATGAAGAATTCCGTCAAGTACAAATACGTGCATTGGGAAAAGCCGGTATTAAATATATTTCATTAGAAAAGCCCTATACCATTGAAGAAATCAGGCGTATTTATCAACAAGGAGCCATCTATTTTATGCAATCTTTTGAAGCATTTGGTTTGCCTATTTTAGAATGCCTTTGCTGTGGCTGTCAAATTTTTACCCCTGAATCGTGGTGGCCAATGGGCTGGCGGTTAAATGAAAATCCCGCAATACATGGAGATGGGGTTCTTCCTGATTGTTTTAGCGTATATAAAAGTGAAGAACAATTGGTAACAGAATTAATTTCATTCAAAGAAAAGTATGATTTAACTGAAACTCCGAAAAAAGTATTTGAAACTTTTTTAGAGCACTATCCCGAGTTCTATTTTGGAAATGAAGCTGAATTACAGAGATTTTTTAAGTGTATAAAAATAAATGCCTTTAATGCCTCTTAAGAAGGTTCTTTTTATTTCACCAACACCAACACATCCTTCAAATGCCGGAAACAGGCAGCATATTAAGTCATTGGTTGGTTTTTTTAAGGAACAAAATTGGGACACATATTTTTTATATTTTGCCTATGAAGATTGTAATGTAAATGAGATGGGCTCGTATTTTGGAAGTAATCTTTTTATAATTCCCCGGAAAGATTTATTTGACACTCACAAAACCGTAAAGTATATCATTCAAAAATTAATTGCTAAAATAAATGGTTATAAAAGAAAGATTCAATTACAGCTTGGTGTCATTAAAAAAGAGGAATACCTCTACAACAGTGAACTAGATTCAGGTTTTCCAACAATTGCAAAATCTGTAATCAAGCGGTTACAGGAGAAAAATAATTTCAGAGTTGTAGTTTGTGAATATAGTTTTATGTCAAAGGCATTGACATTTTTTGATTCACGTGTTTTAAAAATTTTAGACACTCATGACAGATTCACCAACAGATTCCAAACGTATCTGAATAATGATCTAAAACCTTCCTGGGCAAGTTATTTTAAAAGCCAGGAGCAAAAAGCATTGAAGCGTGCAGATGTTATTTTAGCCGTGCATCAAGCCGATGCTGATTACTTTTCATTATTGTCCGGAAAAAAAGCTTTTGTTTTTAACTATGTCCCGGCCATTTTAAATAGACCTTGTAAAGAATTTCAAAAGACTCTATTATACCTGGCATCAGCTAATGATATTAACCTTCAAACGATTGATGTTTTTATTAAAATGACATTTCCTTTGATTCTCAAAAAGCATCCAGATACTATACTTGTGATAGGAGGAAGCATTTGTGAGAAACTAAATATTCAGGATAACAATATTATTTTAAAAGGGCATGTAGATGACTTACAGTCTTTTTACGCCTCAGGTGATATTTTTATTAATCCTGAAACATGTGGTACCGGTTATAAAGTAAAAGCACTGGAAGCATTAAGTTATGGAATGCCGCTTGTTGCAAGTTCCGCAGGAGCAGCAGGCGTAACCGATCCTTTTGAAAATCATTTATTTATCGCTGATAATTCAATAGAGTTTGCTGCTGTTATTAATAGGCTTTTTTCGAATAATGATTTATTAGCAAGTACCTCTGTAGAGGCACTTAGATGGGTGGAAGCTTATAAGGAAAAAATAATCAAGGATTTATTACAGGTAATTCCTTCCTAATTGTTCAGTATATCTGTATAATAAGTGAAAAATGGTAAGATCATATTAATACCCACCAGTGGACTTGCAAACCGTATAAGAATTATGGCGGTTGCAATAAACCTGGCTCGAAACTCCGAAAAAAAGATAATTGTTTATTGGGACAAAAATATTGGCTTACACGCTCATTTTGACGATTTGTTTGAGCTGCCACCCGGAATTACCGTTAAGAAAATTCCTTTTCCATACAAGATATGGCTCAAAATGCGGCAATATTCCTCGAAACTTCTTGGTGTCGACACCTGGTACATAAGGCTTTTTAAATATGATTTTGTTTTTTTAGACAACATGGCTGAACAAGTTTGGCACAATAAACTCAATTTGCAAGTGGAGGTTGATAAGGCGACGAAGGTTTTGATCTGTAGTTGCCAGGAATTTAATTATTTTAATTTGGAAGATTATCGTTTGTTTATGCCAAAAGCGATACTTCGAGAAAGTATAGACCGAGTCTGCCACAATTTTACACATAACACGATTGGGGTTCACATACGTGCCACAGATAATGAAGTCTCCAAGCAATTTAGTCCGTTCAATATTTTTATGTTGCAGATCGAGAAAGAAATTTCTCAGCACCCGCATGTGACTTTTTTTCTTTCAACAGATGAACCAGAATATCAGGAAAAACTTGTGAAAAAATTCGGAGAAGACATTATATTGTATCATGAAAAAGTTTTTGGTCGCAATGTCACGTCAGGAATTCAGGATGCCGTAATAGACTTGTTTTGTTTATCTAAAACTTCCAAAATTTACGGTTCCTATTATAGTTCTTTTAGCGAGGTTGCCGGCCGAATTGGTAATATACCGGTAGAAGTTTTAAAAATAGAAGAAAAGAATTAGTTAGTTGAAAACAGGTCTGATCATTGTTCCCTATGAGAATGTTTATCCTCCAAAGAACGGAGGCATGCAGCGATGCTTTCATTTGATACATCAACTTGCAAAGTATTTCGATTTAGATTTGATAATTTTCCAAGAGAAAGAAAGCTTTTTACAATCTGTCCAAGAATACCCGGCTATTCAAAATATTCATATTCACAGTACAAAAAATGAGCCAGCTGGGAAAGACCTTTTTTCTATTTTTCCTAAAAAGGTTGCAAAAGCTTTACGTTACCGGTGGCTTAGGAAGAAAATTACCGGATCGGCAGATGGAATGTTTCTGGAATATTATCCCATACTCAGGCGAATAATAAAGCAACGGAGATTTGATTTTATTATATTAGAAAACCTCCTCACCTTAGACGCAATTAACCTGATACGTAAATATAATCCTTCTGTTAGAATTATCTATGATGCACATAATGTCGACAGCAACCTTGTAAAACAGGGGGTTGAAAAGTTAGAAATGGATGCGATGTATTTAAAAAAAGTTCAGAAAACAGAAGCGTCTTTGCATAAAAAAGTGGCGGCAATCTTCACTTGCAGCGAAGAGGATCGTCTTCAATTTTTAGAAATGAATAACAACAAAGTTGAAGCTATTGTAGTTCCTAATGGAGTAACTGTAAGCAAAATGCACGATAAAGGAGTAAAGCAGAATTACCCCGAATATATCTTATTCTGTGGTGCTTTATGGACATCCGCTAATAGTGAAGGTCTTTATTGGTTTTATAAAAAAATATGGCTGCAGGTAAAAAATATTTTTCCATTATTAAAATTGCTCATAGTGGGAAGCGGAAAGCTTCCCACTAAGTATAAAGATTTAGCCAAAGACACTTCATTGGTGTTTACTGGTTCCGTTGATGATGTAAAACCATGGTACGATAAAGCTTCTTTGGCGATAGCGCCATTATTAACTGGAAGCGGCACGAGATTGAAGATATTGGAAGCGATGTCTTTAGGTTTGCCTGTAATTTCAACTTCAAAAGGGGCAGAAGGAATTAATTATACGAATGGTAACAACATAATCATCTGTGATAATGACGTTGATTTTGCAAATAATCTAATTAATCTTCTAGGGAATAAAAGCAGAAGATTAGAAATTCAGGAAGATGCCAGGAAATTAGTAGAAAGTCAATATGACTGGAATTTGATTGGTGAAACTGTTGGGGAATTTATAAATCGGAATAAAAAAATAAGTTAATAATAAAAGAGAATATGATTTGAATAAATTTGAAACAGAAAGAGAAATTGAAACGTGCAAATTATAGTGACGGTTTTAGGTTAAAAAAGCTTATAGAATGAAGAAAATATTAAAAGAGATATTTAAGAGATTGGGGTATCAGGTAATAAATATAAATGTAAGAGAACGCGATCCTTTTAAGGATCAGGCAAGGCTGGTTACTAAAAAGCAGATAACTATTTTTGATGTAGGGGCATGTACAGGAGATGTTGCAATTCAATATAATGACTTGTTTAAAAATTCAACGATTTATTGTTTTGAACCCTATGCTTCATCATATGAAACATTGAAAAAGATGACCGGCGGCCATAAAAATATTAAATGTTATAACGTTGCTCTGAGTAACCTGACAGGTAAGGTAGATTTTCATGTAAATCAGTATTATCCAACTAATTCTATTCTGGCTACCCATATTGATAGTTCAAAAAACTGGAATGATGTAGTTTTTGTTACTAAAGACCTAATTAAAATAGATTCGCTTACATTGGACGATTTTGTAGCCAAAAACCATATCGATGAAATTGATATTTTGAAGATGGATACACAAGGAACTGAATATCAAATTTTGGAAGGTGCTTCGAAGTGCCTTGAACAGAAAAAGATATGCCTAATTTATTTGGAAATTATCTTAATGCCAACTTACGTAAACCAAAAAAATTTTGACGAAATATTGTTATTGCTGAGAAGAAAAGGCTTTTCTCTTTTTAACTTATATAATTTAAGTTACACTAATTCAGGTGAATTGCGCCAGGTAGATGCAGTTTTTACACGAAATTGAAAACTGAATGTCATCTCAAACTTTTTATTCGCTTAACATAAATAGTTGTAATGGCTGATTTTCCAATTAATAAAAATGGTTTTTGGGAATCAACTGATTCTTCTGGTCATTTATATGACAAAACGTTATCAAATGCGATCAGCTCATTTTTTAAAAATGAGAATGCTGAAAGTATTATTGATTTGGGTTGCGGAACAGGTAGCTACGTTAGGGCGTTAATGGAAAATGGATTTAAATGCGATGGCTATGATGGGAATCCGAACACCGTTTTAATAACTAATGGTATTGGAAAGGTGCTTGATTTTTCAATACCCTTGAATTTGAATAAAAAATATGACTGGCTATTATCACTGGAAGTAGGTGAGCATATTCCGGAGGAGTTTGAAAAAATATTTTTAGACAATATGATACATCATGCCATGGATGGTATTATTGTCAGCTGGGGTATTCCTGGTCAGAAAGGAGACGGACATGTCAATTGTAAAAGCAATTCATACATAATTAGGCAAATGAAAAAGAGAGGATGGAAGTATGATCAGTCGTCAGCAAAAAAATTAAGGAATGAGGCAACTTTTGGATGGTTCAAAAATACCATCATGGTTTTTAGAAAAATTGAAGAAACAAAAAATATCTTTCAAATGATGCAATTATTTTTTACCAGGAAAACCATTTAATGTTTAGCAGATCCACATGATAGAAGATACAACACCATTGGTTAGTGTTTTAATGACTGCATACAACCGGGATCAATACATTTCTGAAGCTATCGAGAGTGTTTTAGCATCTACTTATTCGAATTTTGAATTAATAATTGTGGATGATTGTTCAAAAGACAATACGGCACAAATTGCGCGCCGTTACGCAGAAAAGGATTCGAGAATACAAGTTTACGTGAATGATGAAAATCTGGATCAGTTTCCGAACCGGAATAAAGCAGCACAATATGCTAAAGGGAAATACATTAAATACCTGGACTCGGATGACAAAATATATGAGTGGGGCCTTGCTTATTGTGTGGAAATGATGGAAAAGTATCCTGATGCAGGAATGGGAATTTTTAAACTAAAAAAAGAAATAAAGCAGGAATATTTACTATCTGACGAGGCGATTCATATTAATTACTTCAATAACCAAATTCTGAACATTGGTCCTTCAGGAACCATACTGAAACGAAGTGCATTCGAGGAGGTTGGTTACTACAAACCAGATTATGGTGTCCCATCAGATATGTATTTCAATTTAAAAATAACTTCCTCTTTTCCAATTGTATTACTTGAAAAAGAATTTTTTTATTATAGAGTTCATGATGGCCAGGAATTACAAAATACATATAGCTATGTGTGCTACAACTATAAATACTTGTATGATGCGTTACATATTCCGGGTTTCCCTTTAACAGAGGATCAAAAAAAAATGATCCTAAAAAAAGCAAAAAGATCTTTTGTGAGAACTTTCATAAAGTATATTAGAGAGACCGGTGAAATAATAAAAGCGATAAAAGCAATAAAAATTTCGGGAATTGGATTTACAGGATTTATGAGAGGACTAATTTGATAAATTTTGAAATAATTGATTAATTATCCTTTGGTAACGATTGGTGTTCCAAACTACAATTACGCGCATTTTATATCAGAAGCGCTAAACAGCGTAATCAACCAGACTTATCCCAATATTGAACTGATCATAGTTGATGATGTTTCTTCAGACAATTCCATTGCGGTAATTGAAAACTGGATCAGCACTTATACAGGAAATATTCAAATAAAATTTATTAAAAATAAAAAGAATCTTGGCCTTACGAAAGTGTGTAATATTATTCTAGACAATGCCGGTGGAAAATATTTTCAACCGTTGGATGCTGATGATATACTGCTACCTGAAAAGATAGAGCGGCAGGTGGCTATTTTAGAAAATTCTCCAAACACTGCCGTGGTTTATTCTAATGTAATGGTGATTAACGATTCGGGAAAAGTAATCAATCCCGATTACTGCAGCAGGATAAATTACGATAGCACCCACATGCCTTCTGGGTGGATCTTTAACGATTTGCTGGTTTTCAATTTTATTTCTTTGCCTTCTGTATTGATTCATACCAATTATGCAAGGGAAGAGGGAGGATTTGATGAAAGTCTCCAGGTACAGGATTATTACATGTGGCTTAGATTAAGTGAAAAGTATGAGATCAGGTATGTAGAAGGACCTTTTGCTCAATACCGGATTCACGATACTTCCATGTCTAATTTATCGTCTACCAATTGTGCATCAGAGGAAAGTGTTATGACCATAAAGTACAGGTATTATAAAAGAAGTGCCCGGGAATTAAAACACGTAATTGCCAAAAACATTCAAAACAGTTCTGTATATCTTTACCAACACAACTATGGCACTGCCAAAAAGTGGCTTACCATTGCTTTTCGCTTAAATCCTGGTTTTAAAACAGCAGTCTATTTTCTTTCGATCCGGTTGGGCGTGCCTTTTACTTTTTTCAAAATACTTAAATCAAACTTTAAAAAGAAGAATGGTAATAGGTAGAGGTTTACTGGCTAAAGCATTAAAGGAAATTGACAAAGACGATGCTGTTTTTTATGCTAATGGCGTTTCAAATTCAATTATTGAAAGTATGGCTGATGGCAACTTTGAAGCAAAAGAGATATTGGGTATTGCAGAACAAAAAATAGCTAAAACATTTGTTTATTTTAGTACGATACAGGTAAATGCACCCGAGAATTTTGAACGTCCATACGTGATCCATAAAATTAAAATGGAAGAGTTGATAAAACGGCTCTTCCCGGATTATGTGATCATCCGGACGTCTAATATTGTCGGCAATAATCCCTGGAATAATCACACATTATTCAACTATTTGTACTATTCGTTAAAGGAAGAAAAAAAAATAAGTGTTGTAGATTCCGCGTCAAGAAATATCCTTGATGTGGATCATTTCATTAAGCTGGTAGATCATTATATCATTCATTATAAAAAAGGATCTGCTACCTTAAATATTGTAAATTCACTTTCCTATCGAATGTTTGAAATTGTATCTGAGTTTGAAAAAATATTCGAAACAAAATTTATAAAAGGCAATGCGGGAATTAAGGTTGCAAAATTTGAGACACCTTGCCTGTTTTCTGCAAAACTTATGGAAGAATGTAGTATTGAATTAGAAAATTATCTGCCCCAGGTAATTGAAAAGTATTATCCAATCTTCAAAAAAGATCAGTCCGTTTGAAGATATTGATGGTCCTTGGAAGATATCTGCCCTACAAGAATGCAGGGATTGAAAATTATACCCATACTCTCGTTGAACAGCTCATTAAAGATAAACATGACGTTCAAGTGGCAGTGGTTGAAAGTGAATCCGAAAAGGCTTATTTATACGAAGGTGTTTGGGTGATACCACTTAAAAATGGCTACAGCAGCTTTAACCATTTAGTAAACGAAGAAAAATTTGATATTTGTCATCTCCAGGAATATTCGGGAGCAAACGGAATAAACCTGAATTGGTTCCTTGCCGCAAAGGAAAATTGTAGTAAAGTTTTCTTTACTTTTCATCTGCCTTATTTGACCTGTTACAAACATGATTTCCGGTATAATGGGGTGGAGGACTGTAATAATTTTTCTTCACCTTCCCGTTGTGTAAAATGTATTATTGCTACGAAACTGAATTTTAAAAACACACATGGCTTCAACATTCGCAATTTTTACATTAGCCTGGTAACTCCGGTAATAGAGAGATTACTCAACATTCACCATCTCAGGGACAGGATAGATCAGAGAAAACTTGAACTTAATGGGTTAATAAATATTTGTGACTATATTTTCATCTATGCAGATTGGTTTAAAAATATCTTAAATGACAATGGGTACAATTCTTCAGGCATTGTAAAAATTCCTTACGTTACTAATGGATCAATGAAGAAGGATTTTGCAGATGCTGATTCTTCAGGAATTAAAAATAAGATTGTTTTTGTGGGCCGGATTGAAAAACAAAAGGGCCTTCTTTTACTTTGTAAGACGATGAATTTAATAAAGACAAATATAGAGCTGGATGTATTTGGTAATGTAGTAGATGAGGCATACAATGAAAAATGTAAAAGTGAATATGATTATAATTTTAAGGGCACTTTGCCACTTAAAGACCTTTTAAATTTGTTGGATCAATATGATTTCCTGGTTATGCCGAGTGTTTTTACAGAAATGTATTCCATGATGATAAAAGATGCTTTTAAGAATAAACTGCCGGTAATTGCTTCAGCCGCCAAGGGAAATGCAGATGTCATCAAAGAAGGTAAAAATGGCTTTATTTTTAAGTACGGTAATCATAAAGATCTTGCCAGGGTAATTGATGCAGCTTACCTTTTGAAACGAAATGGATGGCGTCCGGAATTTGAAACAAATAATTCTGCAGAAAACGATTTACAGGAAATCCTGTCTTATTATAAAACTGATTCAATAAAATCATTGAAATGATTGGTTTTATCGTTCCTATAACTCCAAAAAAATACTCGAAAGACTGGCGCCTGGCGAATTTGATGCTTGAAAGGACAGTAAGGTCAATTTGTAATCAAACTTCCCGGGATTTTAAATTACTCATTGTATATAATGACAAACCGGAAATCGAATTTATTGATGATAATATTCATTACATTTCTTATCCCTGTCCGGAAATAAAGATTTCCCAAATCGAGGATTTCGATTATATGAGCCAATGGTTTACTGTGACATTTGCTGAAAGAATGATGGATAAGTCACGAAAGATTACGTTGGGTAGTAAAGTGGCCAAAGAATTGGGTTGCAATTACCTGATGGCCATCGATAGTGATGATATGATCTCGAATAAAATCGCGCAATATGTAAATGAAAATATAAGCTCCAATCTTCCCGGTTGGCGTATTTCCAGCGGGTATCTTTATAAGGAAGGCTCGCCGTTGATCGAAAAAAATTGCCAAATTTGGGCAATGAATGGGAGCACACATATTATCAGGACAGATTTGGTAAATATTCCTCAATTTGAAAAAGATTTTAAGTTATTGAGTTATAATTTATTTCAACAACACGCCTATACTTATCAAAGATTAATAGATTTTCATAATGAAAAACTATCCAACTTTCCTTATCCGGGAACTGTATACCTCATTCATGATTTGAATTATTCTGAAATAAGTAAAATTCTTTCTGCAAATAAAATAAAGCGTTTTATTAAACTGTTATGGAAAGGCAGGTGGCTCTCCAAAAAGATTAAAGACGAATTTGGTATTTATCCCATCTGAGATCCTGCCAATATATTTTCTCTGTGCAATTCCCGAAAAATCAAACTTCATCCTCAATAGTAATTATTCATTTTCAGCCCTTGGAATTGTATCCGCCTGTATGCAATCTGCTGGATTACCTCACCAAAAATTCACAAGATAAAATCATTGTCATCACTACTGAAAACAGGAAGGATACACAGTTACCATTATACAGAAATATTTCAAAACAAATTCTTATTAAGAGAACTCCAGCTATCGTTTCCACTTCCAGCTTGAGATTATGGCACTATCTTTTTTTTTACCTGAAGGGCTTGCAAATATTATTAAAAAACCAACCGGATTCGATTTTGTATTTTGATACGATTTCCTCGTGGCCTGCATTGATGTATAAGAAGATAAAAGCTAAGGTGAAGCTGCTGGCCCATTATCACGAATATTGCAGTCCGCAGGAATATGCCACTAATATGTTCTTGGTAAAAAGAATGCATAAGCAGGAAACCAAAATGTATTCCGATTCTTATCACTGGATCTCACAAACCAATGAAGTAAGGCTACAAAAAATGATCCGTGATAATCATTTGGAGAATGTTGGCCGGGCTGTTTTTCATACCATGCCAAATTATCCTTCCAGATATTGGGCTAGAAGGAAAACCAATTATGGGACTTCAGAGAAACTAAGATTGGTGTATGTGGGTTCTTTAGGTTATGACACAATGTATTTGAAGGAATTGACAGAATGGATCTTGCAAAATAAAAATCAGTTTACACTTGATTTATATAGTCATAATATTGACGACAAGGCCAGCGCTTTTTTAGGTTCGTTGCAGGCGGATAATGTTCAATTTCATGGTGCGGTTAATTATCGGGAACTAGCGGGAGTACTTGCCAATTATGACGTAGGATTAGTAATCTATAAACCTGTTTCAGACAACTGGATTCAGAATGCGCCGAATAAGGTGTTTGAATATCTTGCATGTGGCCTGGATGTTTGGTTTTCAAAAACGATGCGTTTTTGCCTTAGTCTCGCAACCAAGGAAACCTTTCCAAAAATAATTCCGGTTGATTTTGAAAACCTGGAGGACGTTGATTTTAAGAAAGCGGTTACCAGGGAGGGATTATTGCATAAAGAAACTCATTTTTTTTATGAAAATATCTATCCCGATATTCTTGCGGCATTAACCAAATAACAATACGTATTATGAGGCGATTAGCCATCATTACGACACATCCTATCCAATATAATGCACCGTTGTTCGCGCTACTTCATGCGAGAAAAGTAATTGAAATCAAAGTTTTTTATACATGGGGTGAATCGGTATTACATCAAAAATATGATCCGGGATTTGGAAAAGTAATTGAATGGGATATCCCCTTACTGCAAGGCTATCCATTTGAATTTTTACAAAATGTTTCAGTGGAAAAAGGCTCTCACCATTCCAAAGGAATCGATAATCCGTTCATTATAGAATCCATAAAAAAATTTAATCCTGATTCGATCCTGGTTTATGGATGGTCATTTAAGAGCCATTTAAAAGTATTATGTCATTTCAAGAAAAAAATACCCATTTTATTTCGGGGCGATTCTACTTTATTAGATCAAAGAAGCTTCTTAAAAGAAATTAAAAGATCTCTTTTTTTAAGATGGATTTACAGGCATATTGATTTTGCATTGTATGTTGGTAAAAACAATTTTAATTACTTTAAAAAAAGCGGTGTGTCAGCAAGCCAATTGCTATATGCGCCACATGCTATTGAAAATGATCGTTTTGAAACGATAAGTGATTCTTGTAAAATGTATGCAGATAATCTTAGCCAAAAATTGAAGATTTTATCTGGAAGTTTAGTTTTTTTATATGCCGGGAAAATGGAACCGAAGAAAGATCCGTCGATATTGTTGGAAGCTTTCAGACAATGTAATTTCAATGATTCTGTTCAGTTACTTATGGTGGGTAACGGGGAATTAGATCTTGCTTTGAGAGAAAAATATGCAAATATTCGAGGTATTCATTTTATTGATTTTCAAAACCAGCTTTTGATGCCGGCTATTTATGAAATAGCGGATGTTTTTGTTTTGCCGTCAAAGGGCCCTGGTGAAACCTGGGGATTGGCGGTGAATGAAGCAATGGCAAATGGTAAAGCTGTGATTGTAAGTGATAAATGTGGTTGTGCTGCAGATTTGATAATGGATGCTATCAATGGATATATTTTTAAAGCGGGTGATATCAATGATCTTATAAAAGTTTTAAAAAACATGAATGAAAATAGAGATACTATACCGGTCATGAAACAAGAATCGAAAAGAATCATTCGTGGGTTTACAATTGAAAAAGTGGCTGAAACAATAGAAAGAGTAGTGAATAAATAATTAAAGTTGTTCTTAAGCTAAAATAAATGAACGTTTAGCCCGTTCATACAGTACAAAAGATGAAATTATTTATAGCAGGTTCCGATAAAGTGTATGCGATAGAAAATTTCTATGTAAAGTATTTAAGGGGATTGGGAGTCGAAGTTTTTCATTTTCCTGCCCAAAGTTTGTTTTACGATTATTACCAAAAAAGCATTTTCAATAAGGTTGTTTACCGATCAGGGTTATCTGCAGTATTAAAAGATATAAATAAAAGTTTTAGAAATAAGATTGAGGCGTTCATTCCTGATATTATCTGGATCTTTAAAGGAATGGAAATTTATCCGGAATCATTAGAGTGGGCCAGATCAAAAGGCATTCGGCTCGTTAATTATAATGGTGATAGTCCTTTTATTTTTTCAGGAAAGGGTAGTGGTAATGAAAATGTAAGCAATTCTATTGGTTTATATGACTTATTTTTAACTTACAACAGGGAGGATAAGAAGCAAATGGAGGCGAGAAAGATTCGTTCGGAGATTTTGCCTTTTGGATTTGATCTGGCGAAAGATTTATTTGAGGAATGTGAGCAAATGGAAGAAATAAACCGCGTATGTTTCCTCGGAAATCCGGATGAAGACAGGAGCAAATTTATCACCCAGTTGGCAAAAATGAATGTCACCATTGATGTGTTTGGGAACGGTTGGAAAAAATATGTCAATCACTCAAATATTAGGATGTGCCTACCTGTTTATGGAGATGATTTTTGGCGAACACTTAGACAATACAGGGTGCAGTTGAATTTAATGCGTCCTCATAATCTGTCAAGCCATAATATGCGTACTTTTGAAGCCGCAGGAATTGGTGCCATTCAACTGGCACCTGCAACTAAAGATCATCAATTGTATTTTAAAGAAAATGAAGAGATATTTTTATTTAATGATGTGAAATCATGTGCCGATAAAATTCGCAAAATAAAAGATCTTTCCATTGAGAAGGCAAATACGATAAGAAGAAATTCCCGGCAAAGATCGCTGGAGGATGGATATAGCTATGAGAGAAGAAGTGCGCAGGCACTTTCATTTTTAAAAATGCTTCACAATTCAGAATGACTTTACCCACTTTATTTAATGTAAAATTCAATTGGGGAGTTTACCTGTTGTCATTGATCTTTATAAAGATCCTTTGGCCGGATATGAGTTGGTGGAGTTTGTGTGCTTTGGCCATCAGCATTCAGCAGTTTTTGTTGTTGTTCTTTTCCATTGGAGCAGTGATTCCCATCAGGTACATTGCAGGTACCTTTATGTGCCTTCAAATGCTGCTTGGACCTACCTTTGCTTATAATGGCCTTGATCAGTACCAGTTCATTGATTATAAAATGAGAATTCCTGAAGCAGATTATTTTGCATATGCAATTCCGGCGGTACTGATGTTTATACTTGGTTTGCATATAACTGCGGGTAAGCTCAAGGGTGAAATTATCAATGAATTTGAAATAAGAAAATTCATTGATAACTCAGGACAATTGCCGTTTATTTTTATAGCTATTGGTTTTCTGGCTGGATATATATCAGGTAGTTTTGGTTCTGAACTTGCGTTTGTATTTGTATTGTTGGGAGGCTTTAAATATATTGGTTTATTCATGTTGTTATTGGGAAGCAAACAACTTAAATTGTGGTTGATGATTTTAGTCTTTGGTTCCATCATTGCTTCTTCATTGTCCGGGGCGATGTTTCACGACCTCCTCACCTGGTTGATTATGCTTGGAGCAGTGCTGGCAATTAAATTTAAACCAAATGTGACTTTAAAAGCGACCGCGACAACAGGTTTTATTTTAATGGCAGTCATTATTCAACAACTGAAGGGTGAATACCGGCAAACGCTAAAATCAGAAAGTGGCAATTTTGATACATTTGAAAATGTATACCAGGAAAATAGCAATTCTGTATTTGACTTCAAGAGTCTTGCATCAAGCAATACAAGAATCAACCAGGGATTTATAGTAACCAATATTATGAACACGGTTCCCGACAAAGTACCATTTGAAAACGGAAAGGAATTGATGAAGATTTTGGAAGCCGCTTTCCTCCCGAGAATAATTGCACCGCATAAGTTAAACGCGGGTGATAGAACTATTTTCACCAAATACTCACGTATTCCTTTAGCACCCGGGACTTCAATGGCATTGGGTGCAATGGGCGATGGCTATGTTAACTTTGGAATAATGGGCGGTTGTATTTTTATGTTTTTTCTCGGACTCGCCTTTAGTGAAGTGCTGAACGGATTTTATAAATACAGTAAGGTCTTTCCTTTTTTATTGCTTTTTACCCCCCTTGTTTTCTATTATCCGATTCGCCCTGATTGCGAATTACAAACCTCTTTAGGGCATTTGGTCAAATCCTGTTTTTTAATTTATATGATGCTGTTGTTCTGGAAAAAGGATTTGAGTAAGGTTCAGAATAAAAAACAAAATCTTCCTGCTTTGAAAGTTTCTCCTGGAACTTAAATGAGCCGCTAATTGCCCATGCAATATCTACTAATTCGGAAAGTGATTAAAAAAGCGAAGAATTGGTTTTTCCCAGGGTCAGCAGTTTATTGGGAAAAGCGATACCATAGTAACGGCAATTCCGGTGTTGGTTCTTATGGTAAAAGTGCGGAATATAAAGCAGATTTTTTAAACCAGTTTGTAAAGGATAATGATATTGATAGTGTGATAGAATTTGGATGTGGAGATGGCAACCAGGCAATGCAATTTCATTTTCCATCTTATATCGGTCTTGATGTTTCTTCCACCGCAATTGAAAAATGCACTGAGGCGTGCAGAGATGATATTAGAAAGCAATTTTTCATATCGGATAAAAAAAAGACAGGTTTAAAAGCAGAACTGGCAATCTCCCTCGATGTGATTTACCATTTAATTGAAGAAGAGGTATATGAAAATTATATGAAGCAATTATTTGCTGCTGCTACAAAATATGTGATCATTTATGCCTGGGATGTAGAAAGTGATAAAAATTACCACGTAAAGCACCGTAAGTTCTCCGAATGGGTCAAAGTCAATGTTCATGATTTTACTCTTTTGAATAAGATCAATAATTCTGGCTTTTCAGATTTTTACATTTATGTACGCAGTAAAGCTACCTAAAGTATAGCAAAGGCATAGCAAAGGCATACATAGAGTATGAGGAGTGTATGCAGAATGCATTGGAATCCATGAAAATGTTATTTCAACTGCAACGGCTCCCAAGCAGCTCATTAAACAATATAGTACGTTTATAACTTTTTAACCGCTACAATGGCTACATAAGCAATCTCTTCCTCCAACTTGTGGGAATCAAATTTTAACAGGACACACAGCTGTCGTTATTTTCATTTGTAAAAAGATTTAAAAAGAAATGTATCGATCGGTGTCGATTCTTTCATCATAAACTCATTTGAGTAGTTTGGTAATTCATTTAATTCGTGTCAATCAAATGTCCATAAATCTGTGTAATCCGTGACCGCTAAAAAAATCTTCATTACCATTCCGTGGTTTGTTCCTGCCTTTCGTGCAGGCGGACCGGTGCAATCTGTTGCCAACCTGGTAAAAGAATTCCCGGAAGGGGTAAGCTATTATATATTTTGCAGTGACACAGATTTGAATGGCGCTGAACTGGAAGGTATTGAAATAAACCGGTGGATCCCCTATAACGATTATACAAAGGTTTGGTATGCAGGGCCGGAGAAAATAAGTGATTCACTGGTAAAGGCAGTAAACGAACTAAAACCGGATATCCTGTATATTATTGGCTTGTTTTCGTGGCATTTTAATATTGTGCCGATGTTGTTTTGTAAGGGGCCGAGGAAGCTCCTCTCAACAAGGGGCATGTTGCACCCGGGGGCACTGGCGCAAAAGAAATGGAAAAAAAGGATTTATTTACAGCTTTTTAAATTACTGGAGTTTCAATATAAGGTTGATTTTCATGCTACGGATGAGGAGGAGGCGGATTATATAAGGAATTGTTGGCCTTCGCTAACCCCTCGGCCTCCCCTAACCCCTCCGAAGGAGGGGGACGGAAAGCCTCCCCTCATCACTCGGAAGGAGGGGGATAGAAAGTCTCCCGTGGCGCCTCTGAAGGAGGGGGATAAAAAGCCTCCCCAGGAGACGGGGAATGTCTTTGTTGCCGGAAATTTTCCTAATAAAATTGGCTGGCTTCCATTGCCTGCTAAGGAAAGTGGCAAATTGAACCTGATCAGCATTGGGATCATCAGCCCCATGAAAAATATCCTGCTGGTTTTGGAAGCTTTGGAGAAGCTGGAGGATGAAGTACAGTATGATATTTACGGGCCCCTCAAAGACGAGGAATACTGGGTGGTATGTAAGGAGCAGATTAAAAAGTTGCCGCCAAACATTACCGTTCGGTATCACAAAGAAATAGAGCCGCAGAAAGTGAAGGAGGTTTTGGAAGGAGCGCATGTGTTTATTCTGCCGAGTAAGAGTGAGAATTTTGGGCATGCGATCTATGAAGCGTTATCGGCAGGAAGACCGGTGGTCACCAGCCATAATACTCCCTGGAATGATTTGCGGGAATCAAAAGCGGGGATGAACGTTTCCACTGATTATACGATTGAACTGACAGACGCGATCCGCTTTTTTGCACAAATGGGTCCTGAGGAATTGCAGGAGTGGGGTAAAGGTGCTTTTGAATATTCAGAGAGGAAGGTGGATATGGAGGAGATTAGAAGGGGGTATCGGGCTATGTTTAATTGTTAAATTGTGTATGAAGTGCACGTGTACTTACTTATAATTTAATACGTGCTAATAAAATTTGATTTAACTTTGAAGATAAACACTGACAAACAATGAATGTAAAACTTACTTTAACAATAGAGCAATCCGTTATTAAACGAGCGAAGGAATATGCTGAAAGCACGGGAAACAGCTTATCCAATCTTGTAGAAAATTACTTAAAATCTTTTTTAAATGAACCCGGCTCACAGAATAAGGACGAATTATCTCCTTTAATTAAATCTCTGAAAGGTTCTTTTAAGGCACCTGCCAGTTTTAATTATAAAGAAGAACTTGAAACAGAACTTTCAAAAAAATACAGGCTATAGTGGATCAAATACTTCTGGATACAGATGTAATACTTCACTTCTTCTTTGACCGGAAGCCATTCGCTGAGGATACAGCAAAAATTTTGAGATGGTGTGAATTAAAAGAAATTAGAGGATTTATTACTCCCGTAACTGTAAGTAATGTCTATTATTTGTTAAGGAAGAACAGTACTGCAGCAAAAGTTATTGAGAAATTGAAAGAACTGATGACAATTATAGACGTTGTAATCATGGACCGGGAAATTATTATGAATGCACTTCATTCTGACTTTAATGATTTTGAGGATGCCCTGCAACACTTTTCTGCCTTAAAAAGCAGGAAAGTTCATCTGATAATAACAAGGAACGTAAAAGACTATAAGTACAGTACATTACCAGTTTTTACGCCGGAAAGCTATATTAGGCGCAAGATGTCTAATGATTAATCCTGGAATTATTAGAGGGTATGTGGATTGAATGAGGAATAATGATTATGAAAATTTGAAAATTTTAAAATGTGAAAATGAGGGAATTTGATGATGTGCTGATTAGCTAATGTGTTTCATGAATCTTTGAAAATGGCTGAAGGTGATAATAACAGTTTGGCTACAGCCAAAACTCTTAATGGTTTTTCTGGTAGCAGGATTGGGATGCTAAAGGAGCTTGATCCGTAATTGAGGATTTAGAATTATCGTTCAGGCCGCGGAAGGCAAGCGTCCCGACCGGGCAGTAAAAGCGTTCAGGACGTGGAAGGCAAGCGTCCCGACCGGGTAGTAAAAGCGGTCAGGACGTGGAAGGCAAGTGGTTTGACCAGGTAGCAGGGGCGGGATGCTAAAGCAGCTGAACCGTATTAAGAATTTATCGTTCAGGCCGCCGAAGAGAAGCGTCCCGACCG